>Ga0189274_100170_pt1 | contig 35024 bp, 62 predicted proteins | sample N5B1minimetaG_FD_130323 | JGI IMG/M metagenome (GOLD analysis project Ga0189274, IMG submission 130323) | Marine microbial communities from the Costa Rica Dome - N5 B1 mini metaG | ecosystem: Environmental > Aquatic > Marine > Oceanic > Photic zone | place: Costa Rica: the Eastern Pacific...
CGGGAGGTGGGCACACCGAGGGCATGCATGAAGTCCTGCGCCAGAAATTCACGGACGCTGGAGCGCAGCACGGCGCGACCATCAGCACCACGGCAGTAAGGGGTGGGACCACCACCTTTGAGCTGCATCTCCCAGCGGCGCCCTTCAAACAAGCCCTCGAACACCGACATGGCTCGGCCATCGCCGTAGCCGTTGCCATTGCCGAAGGGGCACTGCTGGGTGTATTCGGTGCCGTAGATCGAGAGGGCGTAGCCGGTGGCCCAGCCCCAGGGCCGCATCGGACCGGTGGCCACACCGAGATCACCGGAAAACATGCGGCGGAACTGATCGTCCTGGGCCAGGTCGTCGCTGAGACCCAGCTCGCTGAACAGGCTGCGGCTGTGCGCCAGGTATTGGGGCTCGGGGATCGGGGTGGGCGTCACCGGCACGTAGTGGCCCGAGAGCACCTGGCGGGGACGGTGGTCCTCCCCATCCGCTGTGGACTCCGGGTCAGGCGTGAGGGCTTCCAGCAGGGAGTAGTCGGCCCGTTCGGCGAACTCAGCAAACGTGGCGGTGCTCATCGGACCCTGACGCTGAACCCATCATCGCCAGAGCTGCGGCCGGGTGTTTTGACCGATGGCCAATGCCGAGCCGAGGCCTTACACCGAGGGAAGCATCCAAGGACAACCGTGGGCAAAGCCAGGAAACTTCGCTCCGACAACCGGCAGGAGGAGCTGATCACCAGCCTGATCGGGCTGACCGCCATTTTTGTGGCCACGGCCATCTGGTGGAGCGTGGCTCCCCAGTGGCTCACCAGCAGCTGGCAGACCTTTCAGTAATCAGGCATGGACGCCTCAGCCCGCAGCCTGCACCAGGGCTCCAGCAGGGTGGGGCGGCCGCAATGGGGGCAATCCTGCCCCCGCTTCTCCACCTGCACGAAGGGGATCCAACGGGAGTTGGCCTGCCCCTCATAGCCGCAGTGCTTGCAGTGAATCCGGTATTCAGCCATGGCTCAGAGGGCGGGCATTTCCTGACGTTGCACGGCCTCATGGGCCTGGCGCAGGCCATGCACCATGAAGCAATAGGCCGGATTGCACACCAGATATTTGCCGTCACCGATGGCGTCGATGGTGGACCCACGCGAGGTGGCAAAAATGCGGCTTTTGAACTCCATCTCATCTCCTTGGCTGACCTCACTGTTGTGGGGACATGGAGGAGCGGCAACCCGTGTAAACGCGCATTGTGCGCAGGGCTGACTCAGTCGACGGGTTCGCAGTGATCGCCATCGCACTGCAGGCCGCATTGGGGTTGCTTGGCGCCGTACTGCCAGGGACGACGCATGGCCCAGTACTCATCCACCAAGCCGAGCAGGTAGGTGCCGATGCGCCGGAGCAGGGAAGCCTGTTTCATGCCTTCAAGCTGGCAACGGCGCCGCAAGCCTGCAACCGAATGCGACCAAATCAAGGTGGCGAAACACAGCCGAGGTGGGTTAGGCCCGATGCAGTGCTGCTGAGCTTGAGCGCCGGCCCATGACCACCACGCAACATTCGAACCAGCTGCTGGAAGAGCTGGTAGCCGAAGAGATCGGCTTCCAGATCGATCAGATCGCTGAAGACCTGCAGCGGGAAGGCTGGCCGATTGCCATGGTGAAGCGGTTCATGCATGTGGCCGTGGAGCGCCTGCCGGAATGAGGCGACAGGCCAACTAGGTGCAACGACTCATCTGCGCAGAGCTGTTGCGCTTTTAACAACAGGGATCGCGACCATTCGTTGACAGTTGGCCAACGCTTACGCCATTCCTGATGAATGACGTCACTGCTTTTGCGGCCGTCGGCCTCACCGCGGTGTCGTGGGACGACACCCTCAGCCGGGCTGGGGCCAGGGCATTCCGGCATGCCCTCGACTACCGCGAGCCCTACTGCCGGATGAGTGAAAACGAGGTGGTGCTGCTGATGGATGCGGTGCTGGCCATGCGCCTTGAGAAGGGCACCAAGGCGCTGATGCTTGAGGCTGCCAAGGCGCTCACGGTCGATCAAGCGCTCACGGCCTACGCCATGGCTTCAGAACTGATGCGCTCGGATGGGCCCTATTCCGCCGAAGAGCGGCGACGGCTGGATCTGCTGGCCTTGATGCTCTCGATCTCGCAGGTGGAGGCCGAACGCATCGATTCAGTTTTTGAGTTGCTGCACGCCCCCCTGGTGCCAGCCCTTCTGGTCAATGGCGCGCCTTAGGCCGCACGCTTGTCATCACCGAACCAGATGCCCCGGCGGCTGTCGGGCAGACGGACCACGGCGCGCTCATAGCGCTGGCGGCAGCTGCGGGCACGGAGATGCTCTTCTGCCTCTTGAAGCAGCCGTTGCAGCCTGACGTCGTCCATGGCATTGCCTAGATGCCCACCCATTCAGGCCACGATCCGAGCGGCGTCAATAGGCCACGTTCAACTCTTCAGATCCATAGCGGAGCAGGAAATCCGCTTCGGATTGTTCGGAGAGCAGCAGACAGGTGTGGTCGTTGGCACCGGTTCGGTAGCAGTAGACGTCGAGTTCCTCGGGGTTGCGGTTGGAGTGGATAACCTCCCCCGTCCGAAGCACGTAGCGCGTTGCCATCACCTTCCACCCACGGGTTCCTTCGCGATAGCGCTGATACAACCCAATCAATCATTTCTTTGCTGATCTGCGCACCGGCCGTGATTCGGCACTGAGGTCACCGCGAGCTCATTCGTTGTCGACGCGGATGAAAAAGCGACTCTCCACGTCCATCTCGCCCTGATCGTCGGTCTCAGGATCGCCCTCCACCAGCTCCACAGCGAAATCCTTGTCGTCCAGTTCGTGCACAACGCTCTGACCGTGCACCAGGTTGTGGACGAGCAGGAGTCGTTTCATGGGTGGAGGGAGACGCCGTTCCACCGGTTGATAGCAACAGCTTGACCTTCAGCGGAAGCCGAAACCTTCTCGGATCGGCTGCTTGGCGGAGTATTCCCGCGAGAGCGCATCAAGCATCAGGGCGATGTAGCGGTCATCCATGCCGATGTCCTGCTTCAGCTGACGCATCAAACTATTGATGCTCTTGAACGCGTCTGGAATCTGATGGTCCAGATGCTCCTTGGTGGGTCGGTAGGGCATCGGAGCCAAAAAAAGTCCCCGTGGAATTTAAGGGAACCGCGGGGAAAATTGTGTTGCTGCTGAACCGGAGATCAATCCTCTTCTTCGGAACCGCCAACAGGGATCAGGCGGATCTGCTTGCGACCAAGCTTGATCTCATATTCATCGCCGGGCTGCAGTTCCAGCAGAGCGGTGTAGGCCTTGCCAATCAACAGATTGCCGTTGCCCTGAACCACAGCCTTGTAGGACAGCTTGCGGCCACCTTTGCCCACACCAGATCCACCGGTGGAGAAGGAAAGGCCCTTGGCTTCCAGGAGGGCCTCGTAGAACGCGGTGAATTTCACCTGCTCAGAGCCGTCTTTCTTTTTGACGACGTAACCACAACCCCTGGCCAGATCTGTTTTGGCGCAATCGCCAAGTTCCTTGACGCGGTTGAGCAATTCAGCTCCGGTAAGCATGGGTCTGTGAGATCGTTACTTCTCTATTAGAACAAATATTGTGCTGCTCACAAGGGGAAAAAAGCATTGAATTCAGTTAATTGGCTGGAAAAACAAAAAATCAGCATGTGTGAGCAGCTTGTGTTGGTGGTTTGACAAGGCCATCAGCGTGAAACAGTTGGCCTCGAGAATGCGTTCAAATGGCCAACTCCCAGCACCAATCAACATCCCAATCAAATCCTGACCAGAGTGGACGAGGATGGTTGGTGAACACAACCCAACAGCGGCTGGTGTATTTCAAGCCGGAACTGAATTCAGAAACCACGGCCTGGGTCTCAATCAGGACGTATCACTACGACCCGCCCATACCACCGCAACCCCTCAGCCATCGCCGCGTTCTGGATCAGAACGCGATCGACACCTGGAACGTGATGGTGAAACGGGGCTGGCGACCCTGCCGCGCTCCAGCACGCTGATCACTTTCGTTGTTGTTGCTACTGGTTCGGCAATCAATGGCATCAATTGCGCAGCAATGCCTCTCTTCAGGCTGTCAAAGCCAGATCACGATCGATAGGTTGCCGCTCAGGAACAGATTCAGTTGTGAGCGTCAGTTCAGTTCAGCCCGCCCAAGCAATCAGTTCCACCAGCGTGCATGGCGCCTGGCAATTGTTGAGCTACGACGTTGAGGAACAAGCCAACGGCAACAGCTTCGCGCCGATGGGGGACAACCCCAGCGGCTATGTGATCTTCACTGCGGAGGGTCGTCTCTCCTTCATGCTCTCGGCAGAGGGTCGCCAACTGGGCAGTAACGCCGAGGAGCGATCGGCCCTGCTGAGCAGCATGATCGCGTACACCGGCACTTACAGGCTCGAGGGTGACCGCTGGATCACCCAGGTGGATGTGGCATGGAACCCGGAATGGGTGGGCACAGAACAGACCCGCTATTTCGCGATCGATGGCGACGTGCTCACGGTGCACACCCCCTGGCGGGTGATGCCCAACTGGCCCGAGACAGGCCTCACCCGCAGCATTGTTCGTTTTCAGCGCTGCAGCTGAAGGGTTTCAACAGAAGACTCAGGCGTCGGTCTCGCCCTTCTGGCCACCACAAGCGTGGCGGGGTTGGTAGCCCTGCTGCTCAGCCAGGTAGCGCAGATAAACAATCTGATGACGGTCCGGCATGCCCACCGCAGCAATCAGACCCAACGGCCCAAACAGAAAACCTGCAACAGCCCAGCGTTTGCTGTTGCGCGCCTTCTGGGCGGCAACGGTTTTCGAGAGGCCGGCGCTGATCAGATGAGCGATCAGCACAAACAGCAGAGACTTGAGTTCCACGGAGAACGCGCAGCACACCCGTTGAGTTAGCCAGCGTCTGCAGCACTGTCAGCCTTAGAACGTCAGCTCACGCCGAGCTGCGATGGCCACCACCCCCCTCCCCAGCACAGGCGCCGTGAGCGGACTGGGGGAAACCCTGGCCTTCTTCACCCAGGCGGAGTTCGCCCAGCGGCGCTTTGAGACCCACGGCGATGTGTTCGAAACCAAGCTGCTGGCCCAGCGGATGGTGTTCATCCGCGGCGAAAAGGCCATCGGCGACCTGCTGGGGCAAGGGGATGCCTTGGAAGGCTGGTGGCCCGATAGTGTGCGGCAACTGCTGGGCAGCCGGTCGCTGGCCAACCGCAGTGGCCCGGGGCACAAAGCCCGGCGCCGGGTGGTGGGGCAACTGTTCTCCAGCGCAGCACTGGTGCGCTACACCCCGTCGATCGAGCAGATGGTGGCGGAGCTCTGCCAGGAGCTGATCACCACCACCACACCGTTGCCGCTGGCGGCACGGATGCGGCGCTTCGCCTTTGCCGTGATCGCCACCACCGTGCTGGGGCTGGATGGCGCCAGCCGTGATGCCCTGTTCGCCGACTTCGAGATCTGGACCCGGGCCCTGTTCTCGATTCCCCTGGCACTTCCCGGCACCCCCTTCGCCAAGGCGATGGCGGCCCGCCAACGGCTGCTGAAGCGGATCAAGAGCGTGCTCCAGGCGGGCACCAACCAAGGCGGGCTTGATCTGCTGAGCGGGGGCCTGGATGAAGCCGGCATTCCTTTGGACGATGACGACCTGGCCGAACAGCTGCTGCTCTTGCTGTTCGCCGGCTACGAGACAACGGCCTCATCGCTGAGCTGCCTGTTCCGGGCGCTGCTGCTCAACCCGGAGGTGGAGCACTGGTTGCGCGATGGGTTGGCGAGCGAGGCGGCATCACCGCGGTTGGACGCGACGGTGCTGGAGGTGATGCGGCTGACGCCCCCGGTGGGAGGCTTCTTCCGGCGCAGCCTGGCGCCGATCGAGCTGGCGGGGGTGGCCGTTCCTGAAGGGAGCGTGATTCAGGTGGTGCTGAGCCCGACGTCGGCCGGTGATGACGAGGATCTGGCGGCATTCCGGCCGCAACGCCACCTGGATGGATCTTTCAAGCAGACGCTGCTGCCCTTCGGTGGCGGCGAGCGGGTGTGCCTGGGCAAGGCCTTGGCGGAACTGGAGATCCGCCTGATGGCGGTGGGAATGCTGCAGGCGGTGGAGCTGCAGCTGCAGCCAGATCAAGACCTGGCGCTGCAACTGATTCCCAGCCCCACTCCCAAGGACGGCCTGCTTGTTCAGGCCACCGCGCGCTGACTCTGACGGTGACGGCGACGGCCGAGGGGTTCGATCCAGTCCACCAGCACCTCCTGGTGGCGCAGCATCGGCTCCGGCAGGCGGCAGCCGAGGTTGATCTGGCCCTGATCCATCAAACGTCCGAGCCGGATGGCGGCGGCCTCCTCGGGCCGATCAAAACTGGTCTGATGGGAGGCCAGCCAGTTCACCTCGTGCTCCGTGATCACCCCGGTGGAAAGGCTCTCCAGGAAGATTTCTCCGACGGTCATGAGAAACGTGTAACGAATTCGTTACATCCTGGCGCGGCCGGCCGGCGGCTGCGATTCAGGGTCGTTCAGGCCAGCCACTGATCGGCATCCATCACCTTCTTGATCAGCAGGCCGAGGCGCTTGAACTCAGCGAAGTTCACATCCTTCACCGCCTGATCCAGGCCGCAATCCACCCAGGCGCCATCGCGCTTCTCCTCAATCGTGAAGTCCTGCTCGAGGCTGTCGCGGCGGATCCGGTAGGTGATGCCGTCCTCATGGAGGTAGTCGGCGGAAACCAGCTGCAGACCCATCGATTGCTCGCGTCAATCCAGCGATGGTGGCGTGAAGGTGTCGGCCACCGCAACAATCCAGCGGGCCGCCGCTGCCGTCACCTGTTCCTTGGTGACGTTGAACTCCAGATCATGCCCCTGCTCGAGCAGATCGGGAATGATCGTCTGCCAGGCCATGCCGGCGGCACTGGCGTTGAGATCACCTATCAGCACAAAAGCCTTGGCCGCCCCGGTGACGGCATCGGTGTACTCGGGATTGGCGCTCACCTTGCTGCGGTACCAATCCCCCACCAGATCCCGCTGGGCCTTGCTCAAAAAGGGCGGGGCGCCAACGAGGTAGGCGTCGAGCACCAGCATTGGGCTGGGCACACTTTTGCCGGGGTGCTTGAGCTCAAACCAGGCCTGGCCGATGGAGGCGGCATCGGGCCAGTGGCAGAGGATCGCAGCGTCCTGACTGTCGAGGGACCGCTGGCTGGCCAGCTGATCAATCAGCTCCAGCAGCGCAGGCCCGGTGAGGGGCGGTTCACTGCGGGCATGCTCAGCGCGGGCTTCATTGATCGCCTCGGCCACGGCCGCCTCGTTCTCGTTGAGCTGCTCGAGGGCCCGCTTGAGGTTGGCGTCGGCGTCGGCGGGGTTGGCCACGAAGCATAAGGCGGGGGCAATCCCCAAGATGTCACGGCTTATTGGTAGTTCTCCACCTGCAGGTTGTAGCCCGACACCAACAGATTTTTATCCAGGCAGATCTCGGAAGGGAATTTGGGCGACGCCGATTTGATCAGGCGCAGATGAACATCGGTGGGCTTGTATCCCGCTCTTAGACAGCACTCAAAGAATTTAGAGACGGCAACTTCAAGAACCTCAGTACCAAATAGCGGCGTCACCTGGCCGCTTTCGTGCACCAATAGCCCGAAGTAATGCATCCAGAAGCCAAAGATCTCGGGGACTTTACCTAAATGAGGATTATTCTCAATGGGAATTGATACTCACAAAAAAGCAGGAGGGATGCCCCTCCTGCCGTTCATTGATCGGATGATCGCTGCTTGAGGCAGGGGATCAATAGCTGCCGTAGTTGAACTTGCCGCCATACATGCGGCGGTAGGCGCTGTTGCGGGCGTTCTTTACGGCGTTGGTGTAGGAGAAGCCAGCACCATCGCCACCGAAGCCACCGCTACCGGCAGTGAAGGTGCTGAGGTCTTTGGTGAGGCGCTTCACCAGCAGAGGTCCGGTGTACATCACGTGCTCGGCGCTGGCGTTGGCCGGGGTGACGTCAGCCATGCCCACGAAGGTGGAGCAGGCGGCCCGGGCTTCCGACTTAAAGCCGCGCAGGTAGGGAACCGTGTCGGTGCCGAAGGTCTCGAGGTACTCCTCGGAGTGGGTGAGGCTGTCAACAAAAGCATCAAAGCCCTGGTCAGCAATCAGCTGGATGCCAGCGCTGATTTCCTGCTGACTCACCGGAGGACGGCCCAGCAGGTGCTTGGTGGTGAGCTCGATGCCGCGCATGGGCGACACGGCGTGGAAGAACTTCTGCTTGTAGAGGTCAGACTTGACCAAGCCGCCCATGAAGCCCTGCACGTTGATGCGGCCATCACAGAGGAAGGCTTCCAGGGAGGTGAGGCGCTGGCTGTCGGAGATGCCGATGTTGCCGAACACCTGCTTGTAGGCCGCGGCGATGGCGGTTTCCAGGGCCGAGCTGCCGGTGGCGGCATAAGAGTGGTTCACCGCTCCGAAGGGGCAGACCTCATGGATTCGAGGACCCATGCCGATGCCCATCGAGGCGCATTGGTTCTGCTTGTATTCAGCGGAGCTGGATGCAGCTTTGCCGGCGTTGGAACTGGCGCTCTTGGTGGCAGTCGCGGAGTTCGCAAAGGCGAAGGACACCCGCTGATCGTGGGTGAAATCCCGCTTGTACTTCAGAGCTGGCATCCGAAAGACCAATGAAATTCAGTTCAAGTTATGGCGATGACTTCATGTGCGCTGATGAACTTATAAATAGTTCAAAGTGAGCGTTACATGGCGCAATCAAAGCGGCTGACTGCAACGCGATCGCCACAACTTGAAACAGCTGAAAAGCCAGATCGGGACTGAAGATCTGACGGAATCAGCCGCTGTTGCAGTAGCGAACGGCTTCGGCTTGGGAGCGGCCCTCGGCCACCACGGTTTCCACACAGCCGTTGAACAGACGGCTCTCCTGCTTCACAGCACAGAGGCCAACGGCAATGGCCGCCAACGACACAGCCGACACCACGGTGGCGGAGATCTGAACCAGGCCATAGGCGAGCATCACCCGCTTCTTGCCGCCACAGGACTGCTCGTTGGTGGTTTCCTCGGACATCACAAAGACGCAACCCCGAGACCCTATGGATCGGGCGTTGGCCACCGAAGCACGATCACGACCGTGATCACCGAACAGGCGATCAGCGAAAGAGCGATCACCGAACAGCCCCCCAGAACTCAGCCGAGGGGATCGATCAGGCCGTAAAGCAACGCCATCACCGCCAATTGGGTGCGATCCGCTGCACCCAACTTGTCTTTGGCGTTGACCACGTGGGTCTTCACCGTTTCCACCGAGATGCCGAGGCTGCTGCCGATGCTCCGGTTGGTGAGGCCGCGGGCAACGCCAGCCACCACCTCCAGCTCCCGCTCGGTGAGCTCTTCAATCAACGGCGGCAGGTTCAGGTTCGGAGCTTCAGCCGCACCGAGCTGGCGAATCTCTTCGAGGAGATACACCCCGCCTTCAGAAAGGGTCTGGAGGGCTTGAACGAAATCGCCCTTGCCGGTGCCGAGGCTTGATTTGAAAATCACCGCATCGGCGTAGGCCTGCATCGCCTCCTGCACCACGGCCTGGGTTTCGCGCACCAGCACGATCAACAACTGGCAGGTAGACAGCTCCGCCTTCACCCGCCGCAGCAGGTTCATGCCTTAGCCGGTCTCCAAATCCGACGTGCAGATCAGCAGGCTCGGCTTGTGGCGTAGCACCAGCTCAAAGCCTTCGTCTTCAGTGGTGGCGGCACCCACCACAGCACGGCGAATCGGCTCCGCCAGGCAAAGGCAAGCCAATGTGAGGCGATCACCACAGCAGGCGACCACCCGCTGGGTCTTGAAAAACTGCGCCGTTGCCTCGACGGCTTCGTTCAACGCGCGCGACTCGAGCCGCAGCTCCATCCCAGACTGTTGGGATGCCCCCTTTTAGCGGCGTTTGGATGGCTCAGCTGCAGAGCCATCACACTCAGCATCCCTACGGACAACACCCCGGATGCAGTGGGGATAGCGCTCACGCCCCAGGCACCAGGCCTGGGCGGTATCCACCACCTGCACCGTTTCGGTCTGCAGCTCTCCTTTGCGCTGAAGAATCAGGTCATAGAGAGGAGACATGCAAACCGACAGGGCGCCCTCTTATTGAGCAATACGCCAAGGGATTCCACATCCATCAGTTGGGGGAGCCATCTGTGTAGCCATATCCCTCAATTGATGGAATTAGAGCAACGAAGTAGGCGCCAAGCCCCCTTCGTGTCATTTGGCACAACAGCATTGAAATGAAGCCAGCACATTGATGCTGTTGCTTCAAAGCTGTGGCCAGCCGGCTACGCCAATCCCTGCTTCAACTCGGTGACCGTGTTAGTCGCCGCGTGCCGCGCTGGCCGGAGGGATCCTGGCCCGATGCCATGCAACGCAGCCCGCTCAGGGTTCGCAGCACCGCCAAGGATGTGATCAAAAGCACCGCTCAGGCAGCTGTGGGCTTGGGGCGCAGGGCTGCACGCCTGGGGATGGAATCGATCAAACGCGCCAGCAACCGATGAACAGTGGACTGCTGGTGTTGTCTGTTTTGCTGTTTGTGGCCGGTGCCACCTTGGTGAGCCTGGACTGATTAAGCACAAGCACTCAACGCGATCAAACGGATTGATCGGCAACCAAATTCAAGAAGCACGACAGCGGTTGATACAGCTTCTCGTTGGAATCCAACAGATCGTGGCTGCAATCAAGTCCAAAGCCCATGGAATTCCTGATTGCCGGCTGCTTCATCTTTCCGCTTTCAGCCCTCTGGATTCAATCAAGGGAAGACGACAACAATGAAGACGAAATGGACTTTCTTTGAATCAAGCCCTGGAAGACGGCAAGACCGAGGCCTTCAACTCATGGGCCAGAAGATCAGTGGCCAGCATGGCGAGAGCAACACCCATCAGGGCAAGAGCCATGCCCTGATTTTCGTCTGAGGCAACAGCTACATTCCTGGACAATTCCAGATGTTTTTCCCAGGAGAATTGCATCAGCTCCAGGCCTGTACATGCTTTCTAAGGCCATAAGCCTTAGCGATCCGAGCAATCAGCGGCATTCAGAAATGTTCTGTAATGCAAGCAATGCATTGAGTTGAGCATTCTTTCCTCAAATCGGTTGCAACTACTACGTTTTCCATTTGCAGCCTCAAAAGTTCTCGGGTACGTTCCGCTCACAAAGCCACAAGCCAATGGAACCCATCGCGTTGACTCTGGGCCAGAAATTTGAAATCGAGAAATTCTCACGGGAGATCGATAACTCGGACGATCTTGCGGCTCTGAAAAGCATTGCCAAAGACCTCTTGCTGGCCTGGAAACAACAACAAGCCGCCTCAGCCTGGATCGTCCGCCAGCAATCCCAGGGCCTCTGAAGTCAGCTGATTTCGTTGCTCACCACTAATAACGATGGAAGACAACCAAATGATCACCACCATCTCGGTGGAAATGGATGCCTTGCGTCTTCTGCACCGGGCTGTATCCGATGCCTACGCCAACTGGCCCGGTGGTGATGCCAACGAACAGGCCTGCCTGTTGAACATGAAGACCCAGCTCTATGCAGCCTTGATGGACCACCTGCTCGAATCGGGTTCCATCTGAGCCCACTTCGGAAGCAAATCAGTCGTTTTCCCTTACTCAGTAGAAAAACTCATGTAGTAGCGGCAGCTGCGGCCACAGACTTGATCCGGCCGTGGAGTTCGCCATGCAATCTGATCGCTCCCGCCTGCGCGAGCTGGAGATCCGTGTCGCCAACCCGCAGCACTGGAGTTCAGGCGAACACCAGATCAATGTTGAAAACCTGAGGCAGCTGCGCTTTCAGATCGAAGATCAACTCAAGAAACTGCGCCAGCACAACCAGCCATCCGCTTGATCAAACAGCCTGGCCTGCTCAGCTCGCCTCAGGCTCGGCCCGCGCTCGGCTGCGGATGAAATCCCAGGCCTCTTCCGCTGAATCTGAGAAATGGATCAGCTCGAGGTCGTCATCTGAGATCAAGCCCGTCTCAGCAAGGTAGTCGAAGTCCACCAGCCTCTTCCAGAAATCTGTTCCAAACAGAACAATGGGCATGCTGCCTTTGGTGCCCACTTGCCGCAGTGTGAGCAGCTCAAACAGTTCATCAAGCGTGCCGAAACCCCCCGGGAAAAGGATGGCGCCAATCGAGCGCATCACAAAATGGAATTTGCGCAGTGAGAAGTAGTTGAACTTGAAGCAAAGATCGGGGGTGATGTAGGGATTGGGGTGTTGTTCAAACGGCAGCGTGATATTCAGCCCGATCGAGCGGCAGCCGACCTCAAAGGCACCCCGGTTGGCAGCTTCCATGATTCCCGGGCCACCACCGGTCACGATCACATGGGATGAGCAGTCGTTGGGTTGTTCCCTGTTGCACTGACCATGCCGGGACGCCAATGAGGCGAATTCCCGGGCGGCATCGTAAAAACGAGACAACGCCACGAGCTGTTGCGCATGGACAACTTGCCGCTTCAACACCGGTGAGCCCGGAGATTCACTGAGACGTTGCTCGGCTTGCGCCAGCTTCGCTGCTGCGGTGTCGTTGTCGACGATCCTGGCCCCACCAAAAACAATGATCGTCGATTCGATTCCGGCTGTTTCCAGATGCAGATCCGGCTTGGTGATTTCAAGCAGCATGCGCACACCACGCATGGCATTTCTGTTCAACAAGTCGGGATCTTCATGGGCAATTCTGTAGGTGGGGGACGTCAGAATCGCGTCCAGGTTGGCTTGCTCAGGACTTGAAGTGCCTGGGAATTGAGTCATCTGTTCAACAGTCATTGGTTTTAGCGATGTCGGCGGTATTGGCGAGGTCGTCTTGCGTCAGAGGATGTTGGCCGCCAGTTCAGCCAGTTCACTGCGCTCTCCTTTGGAGAGGGTCATGTGTCCCACCAGGGGCTGGCCTTTGAGTTTTTCCACCAGCCAGGTGAGCCCATTGCTTTCGGCATCCACATAGGGATTGTCGATTTGATATGGGTCACCGGTGAAGACAACCTTGGTTCCTTCACCCACCCGCGTCACGATCGTTTTCACCTCCAGGGGCGTGAGGTTCTGCGCCTCATCCACCACCAGGAACTGATTAGGAATCGATCGGCCGCGGATGGTGTTGATCGCTTCCACCTCAAGCAACCCCATACCCTGCAAATCGGCCCAGGCGTTGCGTGGTTCGCGCTGCCGCTGTTTCTTCGTCTGCTCAGCATCCCCGCCGGTAGACGAACCGGTGATGAAGTCGATGTTGTCGATGATCGGCTTCATCCAGGGGCCGAGTTTCTCCTCCAGCGTGCCGGGCAGGTAGCCAATGTCTTTGCCAAGGGAGATCGGTGGGCGCGTCACCAACAGGCGGGCGTAGTGATGGGTATCGGCCACCTGGTGCAAACCAGCAGCGATGGCCAGCAGCGTTTTGCCCGTGCCGGCCTTGCCCACCAGAGTCACCAGAGCAACGGAGGGATCGAGCAGCAGATCCAGCGCGAAACTTTGCTCGCGGTTTCTGGCTTTGATCCGTCCCAAGTGGGCGCGATGCAGCCAATGCAGCGGTTTGATCCTGTTGCTGTTGCCTTGATGCCGGGCCAGCAGGGTATGGCTGTCGTTGCGCTGATCCACCAGCACCACGCCTTCATTTGCCTGGAGATGCTGCCCCTCGGGATCGGCGACAGCCTCCACAGGGAGTTGATCCTCGTCATGCAGGGTTTTGATCGTGTCCGCATCGGTGCTGAGTTGTCGGAAGCCTGTGTAGAGGTCGTCGATCGAGACGTTGTCGTTGATGTAGTCCTCGGCCTGCAGGCCCACCGCATCAGCCTTGATTCGCAGGTTGATGTCTTTGCTGATCAGCACGACCTCGGGCGCCTGTTTCAGCCCGCTGCATCGCATCTGCTCGAGGGCCACCGCAAGGATGTTGTTGTCGCCGCCTCCCCCCTGCAGTTCTGCCGGCAAGGCGTTGAGAGCTTGGGCCTGACAGAAAATCACCTGCAGCATGCCGTGATTCGTGCCCTCAATCGGAACGCCATCGGCAAGGCTTCCGCGGGCTCGGTAGGAATCCAGGAGCCTTGAAATGCGCCGAGCATTGCGGCCTTTTTCGGAGTGATCCTTTTTGAAGCGATCGATTTCTTCAACCACTTGCATGGGGATCACAACCCTGAGATCACCGAAGCGGTGCGGCGCCTCAGGATCGTGGAGCAGCACATTCGTGTCGAGAACAACAATTTTGTCTTTCATTGAACTTCACCATTGATGAATCAATTGGTGTTAAAAAAAAACATCAAGGTTGTGACCTAAAAAATCACAACAGCAGACCCCTTCTCCCCGCAGGCAAGACGCAGGGAGAAAGAAGATTGCAACAACAAAACCAGGCAGATCAACCAGGGCTTATTGCTTGAACCAAAGACAATCGATTGCGTTGCCTTGAGGACGTCAACGACGACGTACTGATCTCAGTCGTCATAGATCTTGCAGCCAGGTGCAGTTGGAGAGGTGTCGCAACGCTCATCCCAGTACAGATCGTGCTGAGATTTCATCGCTTGCTTGGGTTCTTCAGCCTGACCTGGCTGCGTCTTGTCAAATGCATTGAGGGGAATGCAGAGATCGAAAAAACCTGAACAGATCGTGACCATCTCTCTCCTTGTCGCTGACTTATCTCTACTCCTCTCCCCTCCAGAATCAATAGGTACTTAACCCATTCCTTTACACAAACAAAAAACCGCTCTTCCCGGAGGAAGAACGGTTGATGGAACACGAAGATGGATGGACTCGTCCACTCTCGGATCAATGGTTCGTTGATTGATCAAGCAGCCTGCTGGTTGCCTGAATCTTCTTCCTCGGAACGGATGAACCGCTTGCGTTGAGCCGATTCATTGCCAGATAAATCGTTTGCCTTCGAAGGCTCAACGGGTTTGCGTTCGGGTTTGTCCAAGCCCATCAAAAGGGGATGGATACCTCTTCTGCTCATTGAAGTCTCCTCTTATTCAGATCTCGCGTCGTGGTCTGTCGGCCCTTTCGCGTACATCAACTATCGCGCAGATCAGATGCAGACGCGCCCCGCAATGCTTAAGAGAATCTTGCGAGTCACCCACAAAGACCGGCCGCAGAGGGATTGAGGCAGCAAAGTGAGTTCACGAATCGAACGCAACGCACTGCGGGGTGCTCCGATGATTTGCATTCGAACCAGCCTCGCCGCGGCAGGCCTCGCCATCGCCACCGCGATTCCGGCAAGCGCTGAGATCGTTGCCTCAACCTGCCGGCTGCTCAGCTACAACGGCCCCATCACCAGCGTGAAAACCTTCCGCTGCGATTTCATGCAGCGCGGTGGCAACGTATTGGTGAACAGCGCTCAGCATGAGTTCAGCTTTCTGGCTGCCGAGCAGGGCGAGACCTACATCCGCATCAACTCGATCCCGCTGCGCTTCACCCGCACAGGGGCCTACACCCTGGAGGTGACCCAATCGCCGTGGTTGCGCTGACTGTTGCGATGGCCACCCCAAATGGGGGTATCAAGAATCGAATGCACAGGAGTTGATTGATTCCGCCGGCGGCGGATCCTGCAGTCTGTCGGCGGCTGTCGAGTGAATGCCCTGAGGTCCTCCATGCCCTTAGGGTTTCCTCCTCAAATCCGAGAAAGTTTTGAAACTGACTCTTTCGGGTGAATAAAGGAAGCCCTGGAGCCGTCACTCCAGGGTTTTCTTGTTTGAGAGGAGCTTGGGGTGTGAGGAACGTGGCAGGGGAGAAGCCACAAAAGAAGGAGACCACCCTTCCCGATTGCCTGTCGCCTGCAGGAAGGATCGTGCGTGGAAGAACCCCTAAACAAGCAATGAGTATCGGCTGGTTACTCAATTCGGAATTTCTTCCATGAATCTTCAGGGAGCATTGCCTCAGCAGCCATCTCGGTGCCCATAGCTTCCAAGAAGTATCACGCTCCTATATGTGCCCACTTGACCTTTCTAGTCTCAAGTGGGGCGTTGACGGCGAGTTGTCTCCCAACGACACCCTCAACCTGATGGAGCGATTGGCCAGAGCGGAAGAGATGAGCCAGGGGGCCGACCAATCAGGTCTCAACTCCAGTTCCCTTCCCCATGAGGAACAATCAAAAGAGTCCTGATTTGGACGGCTCAGCCAACCAGCCGGTCATCGGAATTCAAAAGAGCCTTTCCTTTCGCAACCCTCACCACTTCGCCTGTGAGCCCAGGGCTTTGATAGATGACGCGGTACACGTTCGTGAAGGCAAGAGATTTAGCGCGTGCATTCACGAACGCCTTGAACTCAGTCTTGAAGCACTGTTCTTGAACCCATTGGTCGAGCCCATCGCTTCGTTCAACGCAGTACATCATTTGGCGCACAGAGGACATTCAGCCTGATGAGGCTGCAGCCGTTTGCCCTCGATCGACAGGCCAGCTTCGGGATCACGTCATCAGTTGGTGACGCGAAGCCAGGTGCCAACACTCTCCAAAGTTGTTCTTACGCCTTGAACGTCGATCAGATTGGGACGCACAAATTGAAGCCACACGACGGAATCACATCGCGTCGAGCGATGAGGGAATGCGATTCCGCCACCGGTGTGCCCGCGAACGCACAGCACGGCACCTCGGTTGTATCCCCGCTCATCGGATCGAAATCGAGTCACTTACTACCGATGCCCGTTCTTAGTTGAGCCTTCAGGCCGCGATCGTCAACACCAGAAACGATTCCAATCTTGAGACCAATTCGTGTAAAGTTTCGATAAGCGACTTCCAGGAAGATGACCAATGCCCTGTTCTCCCTGGTTTTTGCAGCAGTGATGTGGGTTCAGGTGCCCCAGTGGCAACCGGACTGGTCGCAGTGCTCCGTTGATACGCCGGATGTGGACTGTCACTGGTACGTCACCGCACCAGACAACACCTTTGGCGAAGGCTTTAGCTGGGAGAACGCACCCTGGTTCAGTGCTGAAGGGCTTCGGGATGTGGGTGATCTGAACAACACGATGACCACGATCCACAGCCAGGCCCTTTCGGGCAATTGACGCAGCCAGCAAAGCGTCAGCCCTAACCTCTAAGTTTGGAGAGACTTCAGTGAACGACTACTCAGCAGCTATCACCGCTCTCATCGTGGTCACCGTGGTGATCTCTGCTGCCGTCGTTTACGTGCTGGCTCAGCCGACCGACCTGCCCAGATACAAAGAAAACAAGGACCAATAGCGGCCACCACGTGGGTGAACACTGACCATTCCACCCACATCGCCTCGCAGGTCTGAATCCAGCACTAGGGTCGCCAGAACTCCTACACACATCTGGCGTGAAAGGTCCGAACCTTGCTTTCTTAGGCGGCTCTGTGATCGTCGCGATCATGGCAATGGTTGTCTTTATTGGCGCCGCCAACGCTGGTGACTGCCCCCGCAACAAATCAGCTGAGGCCAGCTCAGTTGAGGCCCACCACAACGCCGACGACAAGGCTGACGTTGAAGCCTGATTGGCTCCACCAACTCAGCGAAGCGGATCAACCTCAATTGGGGCGATGGTCTGGAACGTGCTTAACGCTTCTCCGATGGTCTGCCCAACAAAGATCCCACCGGTGAGCACCGCAGCGAAACAAGCCAACCCGAGGATGAGTCCAGCTGCAATGCGAGTGGAGCTCGTGGTTTCCGCTTTGGGTTGCTCAGTGCTGGACACCATCTGAAGTGCTGCGACATACCAGTTGTGGCTGAAACCGCTCCCGGTTTCAACTGCGGATAGAAACAGTCCAAGGCTTTGCTGTGAGCCCCGTTCCCATATGGTTCCCCGCTAAGAGTGACGAGAAATGGTTTCAGGTTTGAAGCGATTTCTCTTGTTGAGGCAGCCAAACTGGGAGTTCAACCTGATACATATAAACAGTATCCGGACGAACCCACATCAACAACCATCACGCATCTTGGGGGTTTTGATTTGTGCCCACTAGCGTCATGCGGCTTGAAAAGACTTGTGCCTCTCAAGACTTCTCCACTCTCAGGCCCCTTCCGTGTGACCAATCCCAAACCCAAACGGTGGAGAACCGCCATCAAAGCCCGAGAGAATCAGCTGCTTACTCTTGCCAAGGAAGCTTTGCAAGAGAAGAAGGAAAGAAGAGTGATTCATTTTCTGGACTATATCGATCAAGATATCGCTGCATAGCCAATAGTTCGTGCAATAAATTGAACATATCCGACTGAACAAGCCCTTATCGATTGGGCTGTAGCCCTGGGTGGGAGATTCCCCACCAACGGCCGAGAGGAACACAAAAAGGCCCCTGGAGATCTCACCTCCAGAGGCCAGTGTCCCTAGTTCGACGACCACTTCACTTTCTTCGAGATGACCCGCGAGAGGGAGTGGGAGAACCGTCGGAACAGGTCGTAGACACCGGCCATGGAGCGGACGAGCAGAGACAAAAAAAGGCGGCAGGGTATGCCGCCCATCAACAAGGGGACGAATGCGTCGAAGGTGCTGGCGTCCCAGCTGCACCACCCTCTTTAACCAGCCTGCAGTGCCGTGGGCGTCGTTTACGAACTGCCAAAAAAAAGGGGGGTGTTCCCTAAGCACCCCCCGCATTTGACGCATCGCCCCTTCACCGAAGAAGCATTCAAAAGATGACGTGAGGTTCAGTGACAAGTCGTCGCCATCACGACAAAACGATGGGTGTGGTCAGCAAGCCAAGAAAAAGACAGCATTTCCTCGCCGCTACGGGTAAAAGCGCTTACCGGTGCTTTCTGGTGCCGACCGCTACGACAGCTCTGCTTCAACCCGAGGCATGACAGAAGCAGGCCAAAACAGAACCTTCATGGAGTTCGCACTGCTTGCGTTGTTTACCTGCTCGCTTGCTTCAGTCATCGCAACGGTTGTCCACGGGACCTACTGATGAGGAGCACGTCCCGTCGGTTGGCCTTAGAGCACCGCTTCGCAAGCACCGTGCTTTGGTCGCTTTTTGCGGCTCTGATCTTCCAAGCCCTGGCGAGTCGATAGGCAGGTTTATCGGCACAAGCCAGCAACAACCCGTTTTACCAATGGGAACTCACTCTTTGAACGGCTGCCGTCTTAGGCAGACTTGGTGTTGAGCTCTTGCCTGTTCTTCAGAACTTGAGCATTAATGTGCAGCAAAACATTGTCTGCTTCCTGAATAAATTTTTCCCGACACCATTGATCTGTAACCCTTCCAGCTGCATCCATCAGAGTGATGTATTGCTCTTCAAGCGTCACTTACTTTGTGCAGTTAATGAATGATGGCAGGGCTGACACTGGCTGCAGTAGTTGCTGATACCTGAAGCTCGACAACAAGAAAACCGCTCTCTTCACAACTGGGCAGCCATAAAAAAGACCTCCGCCAAAGGCAGAGGCCTCAAAACAATCTCAGGGATGCGACCTTGTTTCCATCCCATGAGGTGTTTCCCTCACAACTTCATCGTGTCTTGAGGATGGGAAATGGGGAAGCAACCTATGGACAGCCTGTCGCTTGTCCCTCTGCCTGATCGCTCATCAGAAGGCGTTGGAGCAGAAGACGGTGGGGCGGTATCGCTATGCCCTGGTCCATGTTCAAAGCTTTTCGGACGAACCGTGGGTGATGCCCAAGAAAAAGTCCCGGTGTTCGATGCCGGGACCTCCGCCTCTCATGACGTACCCCAGTCCTAACAGAGCGACTAAGTATTTATGCGTACGGCTTACACGACCAGCGTGTAGCAGGTGGCACGTCTCAGCCTGGTTCGACAGGGCTACGACTGGAGTGCCCCGGGGCGGCCCGAACCACTCAGGGGCGGCGGAACCAACTTCGAGCGGTCACCTGACCGATGGTTTCGCCTGGGGAAGATCTGCGGCTCGTCTCAGTTACGTCCAACGGCCCTGGCAAGGGCCTGCTCCATAAGGACATACAAGGGAAGCAGCTTCGAGGGGACCTGCCTGAGGAACTCCCTTTCAGCCTTAACCGTGGCCAACGCATGGATCAATTGCCCCTTCTGGTCTTCGTAGGTGAAGACCTCAAGACCTTCTGGTGAGACTTCAGCGCCAACCTTGTTCCCGTCCCTGAGCAGAAATCGCGCCACGTTCATTTGAAGCTGGAGTTGATTGTCAGATGGTTTTTCTCTGGCAGAGCTGCTGTCTGCATTCCGAGACCTGATCTGCCCCATCCCGTACCAACAGGGGCCTCAGACCCTTGGAACGATGTGGGTGACGAAATCGGCGTTGACCCAGTTGATGACGCCGGTATCAACATCAGCCACCTGAAACAACGTCGGAGTCTTGGGGTTCCTGGCACCACCATCGACCCAAATCACATCTGCCATGCGCCAGGCCCCATCCGTATCAGTGACGATCACGGTCATTCCCGATTTGACGTGAAGGAAGACCGGATCCGACTTGGGCGCCGAGATGCCGCTCGCATGATCAACCGCCATAGCCCTCGTACCAGTACAGACATACTAGTGTAGAGGTTGTTCAAGGGTCCAGGAACAAAATCTGAAGGCTCATGCAACGGGCTGGTGTGGCGCCGACCGCATTAAGGGTTCCGCGCTCGCCAGACTTCGGCCGTGCCGAGGCATCGCGCCACCAATCCCCCGCCGGTGAAGCCGAGCGATGAGGGATGGGTATTGCTGCTTTCTTGCGCTACTGGTCTCAGTCGATAGACAGGTTCAACTGCGCATGGGGCAGAGCGTGATGACCCGGCTTTTTGATACCTATTGGCCTGGTGGTGTTCAGAGGATTCCCAGAGGACCTTTCTTCTTCTTGCAGTACCCAGCACCGATGTTCACCCAGCCAGATGGGCAAGCTTTGCCGTTGGTTGGGGCTACTTCGTAATAGATCGGAGATACGCACGTCGTCCCAAGGGTGTTCACATAACCCAGAGGGCACTGGTCGTGGCCTTCGGCCTTGGGGATTTCCTTCTGAGCCAAAGCAGGAACAGATGTGGAGGCAAGCAGTAGGCAGCTAGCGAGAAGAGCCTTCATCGCAATCAGAAGAGGAGAACGTCGCCACCTGGGTGTAGACCATGTTGAGAGGCTTGCATACTGCTCTCTAATCACAGCAGCCGCCAACGCCGATGACCGAGCGACGGATGCTCCGGAACAACGCGGTCGAAGCCTGGACCGGGATGCTGAAAACAGGTTGCCGTCTTTGCTCACCACCCGTCAGGTCACGCTGAACTGACTCCCCGTCCGCCAAGAAAGGGAGTCAGCTTTTCTGGACAGCGCCCAATGGTTAAAACGAAAAAACCATTGGAGGGAAGGCCCATGCGACTGAACTTCCCGAGACACCATCGCCTCTACCAGGCGTTCAGTGCAGTTTCAATGAGGCAACAGCGGCGACCAAATGAGTCACTAAAAAGTTTCGGCAACTGAAAACGCTGATCTGACTCCTCGCATCGCGCTCGAGACAGAGGAGTCAGTGGTGCTATCAGCGCCCAATGGTCATTGGAGAAACCATTGGATGGAAAGCCCTAACGGCAGAACTTCCGAAGACACCCTCACCCCGGACGGGGGTGCAGTCCCATGCGAATGACGCAATGGCTATGACCAAATGAGCAGCAACGAGGTTTCAACGCTGCCTCTCTCTCGTTGGGTGAAAACAGTAGGTGCGCTGTCGGCAACCAGTGCGGTGAGGGCGGATTTTGTTCTTACTTTTGTTCTAACTGCCTTTCACGGCCCAACAAGAAGAACCATGACCACCCCTAAGACCTACTGCACTGCAACAGATCAGAAGGAATAACCCAAAAGACAACGCAGGTCTGACTCCCTGCATCGCCAGAAGGGAGTCAGTGCAGTGACCAGCGCCCAATGGTCAACGGAACAACCATTGGAAAGAAGGAGCCTTCGTCTGCGCCTTCCAGTTCCACCATGGCTTAGGTGAAAAAGACCAGGGAGCGCCAATGACACGTTGAGGATGCGCAAATGACGTACCACAATGTTGTGGCGCTGATCAAACGGTTAGAGCAGCGCAATCTCGACCTACTCGTCATCCATTGGACTAGAGAAACACCACGCTGCTGCAACCAGGATCACCGGCCGAGGGGCATGACTTCAGATCCACCAAGTGATCTTCCTTTGGTCGCCAAGTCATACATGTCTTGATGAATATTGTCCGATTCATTGCTGAACCAATTGGTCAACTCTGGCTGCACAATCTTTTTGGGTCCTAGATCAATGAATGAATACTCAAGCGTGATGAAGTCACCACCAACCGTGCGATAACCGAGCTCAAGAAGCATCTGGCCGCTTGCAGATGGGACTTCAATCTGTGCTTGCGTTGCCTTGAGGCTGAGCTCCACCAACTTGCTCGCAACCGTGCCATCACCGGATGCATCCCTAATTCTGATCATTAATGCTGACCCCTTGCTCTGCCTCAGCAAGAGCTGAGTTGGCTTCCTTAGAAGCCATTGACATGAAATGGCATTGGCCTGAAGCGAGGTCTTAAAAAACGAGAGGTCGTCCTTCAGACCCTGGGTCTTTTTATGCTGCTTGAGTAAACCGAGTTTCGAGAGCAGCCACTTCATCGCTTCGTTATCAAACGAGACCGTAGATAGCCCATTTTTGGGCTGGCGAGAAAGATTCTTTTTATCGCTTAACCCGAGTATCTGTTGTTACCAAGAAACTTGAGGAATGACATTGTCGAAGTGTGAGCGTTGTAACGACCAAACGAAAACGATGAAAGCCATGACAGGGGAGAGTTGCCAGAACGCTCCATGGCTCAAGCAGACTTGATCGCACAGACTCCGCGCGGCTCATCCATCCAAAAAATCGAAGCCGGCAAATTTCTGGTGTGCGACAGCGAGAACGTGTGCTTCTTCACGCGCAGCCTCTACCTCGCCGAGGAGCAGCTGGAGGAAATGGAGCTTGGCTACCGGTTCCCGTATTCAACCAATTTCCGCAAAGCGCCCGCATGACATGTGGAGCAATTTGAGTAGCGGATTTCGCTGAATCAACTGGCTCCAATGGCTTATCTGTATCGCGTCCTGGTCTCATGCAACTAGCCCGGGACGCGGACCCATGTCAGCGGCAACTGCTGGGTCCGTTTGTCTAGCGAATCCAGCCGTTCTCCCGAGGCAAATCGAGCTTTTAGGCAGTCCGTATCAGTCGAAACCATCGCAGGGATCTACCGAAATTTTTGGCGGATCAGCACATCTTCAGAAATTTCCAGACAAGCCTGCTGAATGGCCTCATCATTGGGCCCTCAGTCGCCCGCATACCAGATGCGGTGCTGAGCAGCACGGGGAGAGCGACCCTGGGGCTGGCAGACGAGTTTCCCCGTTGAGAGCGATCAATGGGGAAACCTCTCTGTGTCTAAAAGCTGTAGAAATTCAGTGCAGCAGGCACAAATCAGTGTGACGTGACGAACGTGTTTATGCGGATACCGCATCGCTCGGGGAGGACTCGCTTCTCCTCGCGGTTCCGTGGCTCCACATCGTTAAGTCGCAGCTTGGTTGAAGGTCAGCCATCGCGGCAGAGGGAGCTGCTCAAAAACCTCGGCCACGCCCCTCCACACCTATCGATTCAATGTGTACTTGATGAGCAAATCATGAAAGAAATATAATTACCTATTTGCGATATTTAAAGCTTTGAAATCAAACAAGTAATCAAGTGCTTAAGTCGTCCAGTTATTTCATGGAGGACAGTATGCACAGTCAGAAGAACTCCCCGGCCTGCTTTTTGCGCTGGTCTGTGAGCAAGGTGACTGACAGGCTCTATGCGGTTGCAGCAACGGTTGACGGAAAGGAATACGACTTTGTCGGCAATTTCAAGAGCGTTCGAGAAGCACAACAAGCAGGCCGTCGCTACGCCGAAGACCTGGTTCACAACTCGATGGCTGGCGGTCGCCTGTCGCTGAAACAACAGCCTCTAGCCGCCTGATCGTCACCATCGGTTCGTAAGTTGAACATATGTTGGGTTCCCCTGGAGAGTGCACCTCCAGGGGGGGGGTCAGCCTGAATCCATGGAACACTTGGGCACCGCCTGAGATCCAATGGCCAGCTTCGACAAGACCACTCCGTTCATGCTGCTGGCACGAATCCACGTCAAACCCGGCTGTGTGGACCAATACCTGGAGCTGGCCCGCGTCACCGACGAAGCCGTTCAGGCATCTGAGCCAGGCATGGTTCACCACACCTTTGATCAGGACCCGGACGATCCCCAAGCATTCGTGTGGTCTGAGGTCTACGCCAACGACGAGGCATTCAGCGCCCACGTCTCCAACCCTCCCGTTCAGAAGTATCTGCAGAAGCATGCGGAGCTTGGCGATGGCTTCAGCGTTGAGGTGTACGGCACGGTGGGCGATGACTGCCGGCAGTTGATGGAGTCGTTTGGACTTCCACTCAAGATCTTTGAAACCAAGCTTGGATACAGCAGGGTCTGAACAAAAGGGCGGAAAGAATCCCTCGAGTCTTGGAAGTCATACCTATGGGTCGCTTCCTTGAGCTTGTCAAGACGAGTTTTGAGTTGCCTGGCGCGACGGGTTGTGGGTTTGTTGTCATGGCCCTTCAGCGCTGATTTGATCACGGCGATCTCCTTCTCAAGCTTCCGTCTCCTGGCAAAGGAAAACGCTTCCTGAGCAAGACCAATCAGAAAATCGCCCCGCGGGGCATAGCAAGGAGCATCTTCTATGGACTCGTTGTGTGCAGACGCCTCCTCAGGATCAATCACGGTCCAGGGCTTTTTCGGCGACATCGGCCGCCACAAGAAACACATAGGAGAGTGCATTCATGTGACTGGCCAGATCTTTGATCGACTCAACGATTTCCTTTCGCGATAAACCACTCTCCCGCTGAAGTCGAATGATCTCGTGCGTCAAACGGGTCACATGGTCGCGACCGTAGTTGTAAGCAGTCCCAAAACAATCCTCACTCTGCTCATCAGTCCTGCAGGCTGCAGCAAAATCTGAGGCAATTTTCTGGGAAAAATCTTCAACCTGACAGTAGGGCATCGCTTTCTGGATTTGCCGGAATGTATGCGAGAAAAGAATGAAGCCCCAATAACTTTTTGAACCAATGCGTTGAACTTCGAATTCTTGCTTATCAAGCAAAGACAAAACTTTATGTTTTTTCTTGGAGAAACAAAAAATTGCTCAACATCTTTCACGAAGACCTCGAACCATGCGCCGACCGATGCAAAGGTGCCCTGCCTTGGTTGGACCGTGGTCGCAAGCCAAGGCCACCAGAAGCTTCTCTCAAGCCTCGTTTTGACTGAGACAAGCTTCTTTTCCTCGAGGACAACAACAACTCATTCATCCATAGACCGTCGGACTCGCGAGCGTCGTTCAGGCCTGACCAGCGTCCTGCTCGATATAGCTCACCGTTCAAGCAGCGAATTCGCCATCGTGAAGCCGGGGCGCCGCCTCGGCAGCAGATGCTTTGCAGAGCTGTCTTCTATTTGCCGTCGCCCCACCCCTTGCCCCGTTACCGCGCCACCCACGAACCACCAGAACAGCCCGGCGGAGAAGGCTGGCTGGTGAGCGCCGAGCAGCAGAAAGTGGTGCAGTTCAAACCAGATGCATCCACCGCCCATGCCCAGTGGGTGGTGGTGCGCACCTACAGCTGGATTCCGCCCAGTCCGCCGGTGCCCCAGACACGGCGACGGATGCTGCGGCACAACGCCATCGAAGCCTGGAACACGATGCTCAAAACAGGCTGGCGACGCTGTCCACCGCCGGTGCGCTGATGAACCTCAGTGACGACTGCTGGACCGCTACTACCTATTTCGCCAACGTTGTTGAAGTTGCGATCAACCGATGACCAACGGATCCGGCACCTGGGCCAACAATCAGCCCCCAGCAGCAGCCGAAAAACTTTGGAGAGGCCTGGCTCTGGTGGGAGCTTTCCACATCGGAGGAATGCTGATCAACGTCATCTTCCAGATGATGGGCAACAACAGCCTGGATGGAATTCCAGCCAAATTCCTCGGCCTCTGAACCCATCTTCCACAACAAAATGGTTATGAGCCCCTGCAGCAGGCAGGGGTTTTTTATTGGATATCTGGGGCGCGCCAAGCGACTCAGAGCCAGGGCAATCAAAGCGAGACCCAGTCATCTCGGACTGAGCACAATTACCCATTGTTAAGGGAGATTGCGCAGCATTAAGTTCTCCTCGCATGCACGAGTCGTTCCCGGGGAGTGGGCTCTTCGGGAACCTTTTTTTGGGTAAGTTCCCATCAGGTGAGTGATGTATCCCGTAGGTGGGCCTGCGGATACATCTCCTCCTAATGAACGGCCGCTTCTCGCTAACAGCCGAGAGGAGAGGAGCAGGCGAGGGAACCTGCTCCCTATTCCCTCCAGAAGCGTTTGCAGTGGTGCTCGCGCCGGCACGATCATCGGCCATGCGGGAATGATTCTCATTGAGCTGAAATGCCTATTCCACCTCCTGAGAATTCCCTGAGAAACGCTCCAATCGCACCTCGAACGGCCCTCCACTGATCCACTCTTGAGGTGAAGGCTGTGGTGCCTTCAATGCGTCAAGCAGGAGCGGGCTGAGGGGCCGGCTCTTTTTTTGATCAGAAGGCCAGCAGTCCGCCTCACCAGCCACAAGACTGAAACCAGCCGATCCAACGCCGTGCTCCCCCAGCTCAAAGCGTTGCTGCTGGCGCTGAGCCTTTGGAGCACCCTCCCAGCATCGGCAGCCCCGATTAGCAGGGATGATCCGGAATCCAGCGACACCAACAGCAGAGGCATCTCAACCGCCCGCGGATCCGCCGTGGTGGTCACCGCCAATCCCCTCGCCAGCACGGCAGCGCTGGCTGCGTTGAAGAACGGCGGCAGCGCCATCGATGCTCTAGTCACAGCCCAGGCGGTGCTGGCGGTGGTGGAACCCCAGAGCTCCGGCATGGCGGGTGGTGGTTTTCTGCTGCACTGGGATGCCAAGCAACGCCAGCTTGCAGTGCTGGATGGCCGTGAAGTGGCCCCCGAACGCAGCCGCCCAGGCGATCTGCTCGACACAGCGGGGGATCCCCTCCCCTGGCGTCAGGCCACCAGCCAAGCCAACGCCATCGGCATTCCCGGCACCGTGGCCCTGCTCTGGGAGGCCCATCAAAACCATGGCCATCTGCCCTGGAGCGAAACCCTGCAACCGGCGATCCGCCTGGCCAGCAAAGGCTTTCTGCCGAGCCCGCGTCTGTTGCGCTCCATTCGCCTGGCCCAGCGTTTCGGCGTGGCCCACAGTCCTGAGTTTCAAGCGCTCTACCTGCCCGGCGGACAGCCACCAGCAGCGGATCAACCCTTCCACAACCCAGCCCTGGCACGCACCCTGAAACTGCTGGCCAGGAAAGGAGGACCAGCCTTTTATCAAGGGCCTCTGGCGCAGCAGATCCTGGACGGGGTGAATGCCCTGCAGGCCAGCGAGCCGAACTTCCGCGGCTGGAGTTCCGCTGATCTAAGCAGCTATGCCGTGGTCCGGCGAACTCCCCTCTGCAGCCAGCAGATGCAGCACCGGATCTGCACGGTGCCGCCCCCCAGCAGCGGTGGCTTAGCGCTGCTGCAAAGCCTGGCGCTGCTGAACCAGACCACCAACCTGGCCAACTCCAGCGCAGCTGAGCCGCAGGTGTGGCAGCAGCTGGCCCGCGCCCAGGCCTGGGCCGATGTCGACCGCCTCTATTGGGTGCACGACCCCATCGATGGCTCGGTTCCCAGCACGGCGTTGCTGGATCCGGCCTACATCAACAGCCGGGCCAGAGCCATGCAGGGCGCCAACGGCGAAAGGCCAACGCCGGGATTGCCGCCAGGCATCGATCGCTATCCCTACGGCCGGCCAGATCAGGGCATCGAACAGGGCACCAGCCAGGTCACCATCGTGGATGCCAGCGGCAACATTGCCTCCTACACCTCCTCGGTGGAGACGATCTTCGGGAGTCGGCACCTTGTGGGAGGCATGGTGATGAACAATCAGCTCACCGATTTCGCCTTCAAGCCCAGCCTTGGCGGCAAACCGGTCGCCAACCGCCGGCTGCCCGGACGACGGCCGATGTCGTCGATGGCGCCGACGCTGGTGTTCCGCAAGGGCGAGCCGGTGCTGGCCCTCGGCAGCCCCGGCGGCCGCAGCATTCCCCATCTGCTCAGCCGGGTGCTGCTGGCATCCCTGATCTGGAACGAACCGCCGGCGCGGGCGGTGGGCCTTCCCCATCTCTCACGCCGGGGCACAACGCTGGTGCTGGAAAGCGATCCGCCGCTGCCCTGGCCATTTCCGCTGCAGCAGCTCAAAAGCGAAGCAAGCCCGCGGCGTCAGAGCATCGGCAGCGGCACCGCTCTGATTCAAAAAATCGGTGCTGGCTGGCAGGGGGCCGCTGATCCGCGCCGCGAAGGAACGGCCCTGGGCCTGCCATGATCCAGCCATCAAGCGATCAACCCTTGGAGCGCAGGTGCGTGAAGCTGGGCACGCCATTGCCCCAGGTACGGGTGATGGCCAAAATCAATGCCCCGATCAAGGCCAGGTTCATCGCAAAGCCGCTGTCCACCGGGAAGGTGTGGAAGATCAGCGTGGTGGGCACCAGGAACAGCAGCAGCAGCGAGGCCCCCAGCACCGTGTTGCTGCCGAACACCAGCAGGATCGATCCGGCGATCAGCACCACGATCGCCGCCACGAGCAACACAGAAGCCAGGGGTTCGGGGATGCCCTTGGAGGCGATGAAGCCTGCGGTTTCAGCGAAGTTGGTGAACTTGGCCGGCAGGGCATTCACGAACACGGCCGCCATCAGCACCCGGCCGAGGAAATCGAACAGCTTCGAAGCAGTCATGGGGATCAAGAGCCCGCAGGCAGATCAGTCATGAGGAGCACCCTAGAGAGAAACTGTTCAGCAAGAACAGTCATGCACCAGCAGAGGATGGGCTGATTCAGGGATGGAGATCAGCCGTCAAAGGCGGTAAGACGGAGTTCAGCAGGGTCGGGATGGGCCGAGCTCGATGCTGGAGATCAGACCCTTCACACCTGCCGACCTCGACGTGGTCACGGCCCTGGCCCGTGAGCAGGATTTCGCCCCAGGAATCGGCGACATCGAGATCTACGCCAACACCGATCGCCAGGGGATTTGGCTCGCTTGGCAAGACAACGCACCGGTGGGCTGCATCGCTGCAGTCACCTACAACCCCGACTACGCCTTCATCGGGCTGTTCGTGGTGAAGCCGGAGCATCGGGGCAAAGGAATCGGGCATCAGCTCTGGCAACACGCCTTAAAAACCCTGAGCAGCGTGCAGTGCATCGGCCTGGAGGCCGCGGTGCAGATGGTGGGCTTCTACGAACGCGCTGGATTTCAGAAGGACTGCATCACCACCCGCCGGCAGATGCTGTTCCGGAGCGAGGCATCACTGGACGCAAGCCCCAGCCAGCGCAGCGACGTTGCCGTCGTGCCCTTGAGCGAGGTGTCGCTGGAGGCGATTCAGCGCTACGACGAACGCCATGAGATCAGCCCAAGGCCCCACTTCCTTGAGCTTTGGCTCCGCCACAGAGCCGGAGATGTGTTCGCGGCGAGGGATGCCGAGGGCGAATGCCATGGCTACGTGCGCATTCGGCCTTGCCTGCTGCCGATCGGCGAGGGCTGGCGGGTGGGCCCCTGGCTCGCCGAAGACCCCGGCATGGCCTCGCTGTTGCTGAACAACGCCCTGGACCACCACAACGGTGTCGTCCTGATCGACACCCCCGGCCACAACCCGAGCGCCAAAACCATCCTCAGCGCCAGGGGCTTCAAACCGATGACGTCAACGGTGCGGATGTACAAGGGCGTGATCCCCAGGGGGCACGACCGCAACGTTTACGGCCTGGCCTGCCTCGAGCTGGGGTGATCGCTGAACGATCACTCCACCAGGAATTCGCTGCGCAAAGCCCGCGCATCCTGAATCCGCTGCCCCACCGCGAGCTGGCGGAGGCGGGTGTTCAGCCAGGCGCGCAGTCGGGTGGACGACACCGACTTGTTGAGCAGACCGTCCGAAGGCTCAGGCGTGCCGAAGGGAATGGTCATCAGCCACGCGCGGTGGTTCAGGCTAATCAGATCGCAGCCACGCCAGCCCCACTTTCAGCTGGTTCTGCCCTGAAAGGCAATGCGTGTTCGTGCTGATTGCCAGGGCCTGGCCCAGCCCCAAGACTGTGTGCATCGAGATCGGAGGCGTCCATGCGAGACGACGGTCCAACCGAGCAGACGTCAGAAGCAAGCTGACTTTCAGGCCCCTGCTCCAACAGTTTTCACACCTCTTGTTGGGTGCGCCCTTCGACAGGCCTTGTGCGAAAGGCCAGGCCGATCGGCACTCCATTTGCACCGTGCCAGGTGCCCTAAGGAGCTCCCATCACCCGACCCCTTGGAACATGGCCCCAGGCGCCATAAGCCAGACGCTTCGACCTTCCTTCAGCCACATCTGATGGATTGCGTCATGCACAAACGAGCGAGTTAGGCCGCCTGTTCAACGGAACGGGACGGCCACACCAACCCTGAACACCATCGTTCAGACACAGACCCCCGGCCCCTCCGTCACAGGGACCGGGGGTCTGCTGCTGATTCAGGCCTTGCGCTTTTGATCGGCCTGCCGCAGTTGCTCACGAAGGATGATCGGATCATCACAGTGGGATCTGCGATAGAGCGCTTTGATCTTGCGTGACTCCTCATCGAGCAACTCCAGCTCAACCGCGTCTGCCATTCCCACGGTGAAATCTTCGATCTGGCGGTCTTCAAACTGATTCTCCAGAGCCATCAACTCTTTCAACGAATCACTCATATACAGACAACTCGACGCCATCAATTTGAGGTTTTCCCGGATCTTGATGTCGGCCTGCTCGCGAACATCGCGCGCCTTTTCCAGCGTGGCAATCAGATCACCACTGGCCGCCTCTTCAATCGTTGCTGCAGACACCGTTGAGGTTGTTGCACAACCGAGCACCAGCACCAGCAACAACGCCAGAACGGATTGCAGAACCTTCATCGAACCCCCACAAGACAGTTCACGTTAAGGGGAGTCATCAGACGACGTCCCCTCAGATGAGGGAGACATCGTTTTGGATCACCACTCCACAACCCCTCAAGTGGGTGATGTGTGGATCCCAGGTTTTGCCGATGCTGATGGAACACGAGGCGAGGAGCACCGAAAACCATGACCAACACAACCGCCAAAGCTCAATTGCTCGATCTGCTGATCGAACCGCTGAAGGGATGCAAAGGGCTTTATGCCCATCGGCAGAACCTGATGCAACGGGTGATGCGCATGCCCGATCTGAAAGTGCACGATCACATCGATCGGCTCAAGGCCAGCCATTTCCCAGGCACCTGAACCATCAAGAGTCAAAGAGCTCAATTCTTAAGGAATGCTGAGAGACGCAAAGAAAGCCAAACCCGTATCGGTTGTCGCAGCCCGGTCCAAACACGAATCCGTAAGACAGCTGCAGTTTCAAGCGTGATCCCATGGCCGAAACCCTGCATCTGCCCTACTCCGTTCAAGGGAATGGAACCGTGGAATCGATCGGCAATCACCTGTATCGGGTCTGCGGACCAGCCGGATGCACCGTTGTGATGGGGCTCAGCAACGCCCTGTACCTGAGTCGCAACGTGCCTGAAGTGGAACACAACCACCAGTCACATAAATGACAAAAAAAATCGCCCCAGCCATGGAGCGATTCATCAAGCCGAAGCGATCCCCATCACCCGGCTCACAGCACCAGATCTTGATGCGTTGGCTCGATAATACTCATCAAGCCCCAGATCTAGGGGGAGCACGATTACTTATGCAGGGCTCCTTGATCACACATCAACGCTGCATGTGGTGGCCATCGGGGTTATGTTGAGAGACCCCATCACCCGGCCCGCCCACTTCGGCGGGCTTTTTTGTGGCAACACCCCAGATGTAGCGCTGGTGCAAAACCTGCAAAGGGAGTCCATAAAAAAGGAAGGGTTCCCTAGTCCCTCCCCTGTTCGACGCAGTTTCCCCCTGTTCTGAGCTGGGGTTACCAGTTCATTCTGTATCGCGAGGAACCAAACGGCATCGGTGATTGCACCTAGCGAAGGTCGCATCAGCGATCAAGCAGGCCAGCATCGATCTTGGCGTCGGGATTGAGCTTGATCAGCATCCAAAGCAACATCGACGAGCAATCGTGATCACTCACGCCGTAGTCATATTTCCAGTCAGCCACCATCCCCTTGAGCTCATGCTGAGCCTGAGTGATGAACTCATCGTTCCATTCCTGCGCCAATCGATTCAGTCCTCTTCCAGATCCTCTTCTGTGACGTAGAAGGGCTCATCAGAACCGGGCTGATCGTTCTCCAGCACGAGCACCTTGAGCGAATCATCGCTCTCAAACACAAACAGGCCGTCCTCGTCGGGATGAACACCCTTCATCTCAGGGTGGTGGTTGACGAGGCGCTTGAGGCGGCGCTTCTCACTCCAGAACTTGCTCCCCTTTTCAACCAGATAAACCGTCAGAGCCAAGTTCACCAGCACAAGGGCGAGGAACTCCAAGGCCTGCATAGATCAAAACCGGGTTGCGATGACCCTAGCGATAGAAGCAGGGAGCGCCACAGCAAGCGATACCAAGCGTCCAAAGGCACAGGGAGAGCGGGACAGGGCAGCGACGGCGGCTCATAATGAGAATGATTCTCGGATGTCGAGGAGGTTGCGATGGGCCAGGTGTGCCTGATTTCAGGCCCTCCGGGGTGCGGGAAAACAACTTGGGCGCTCCAAAGGCTTCAGCAGCATCAAGGTCCCTGCGCCTACATGCGGCTGGAGGGAGAGAAGGCAGCGGGGCTTGAACAGGGGGAAGACAGCGGAATCGACCTGACCTGGCTCAAGGACCAGGTGCCCAGGCTCGAGGAACCGGCAACAGCCAACGCAACGGATCTGAAGCAGGACAACGATGGGCTGACCCTGATCGAAGTGCAGCAGTTCCATCCCCCCAGCCAGGAGGGCATTGCAGGGCTCGGAGACGAGGTTCGGTCCAAGCTGGAGGCCTTGCAGTTGCACCCCGACATACTCCTGCACTTCGGGCGAGACCCAGAATTGCCTGCGAAGGACACATTGGAGTTCAGCAGGCTTGAGGCCTGGCATACCTCTCTTTCGGGTTGTGTCTGGGATCCCAACAGCCTGAGCAGCTTCTGGTTTGAACTGGTGAACGGTGCCTACGGCGATGTGTACCGCGCCAAAGGCCTGATGAATCTTCCTCACGGGCGGGCATTTTTCTGCAATTGGATGGTGAGCCAGGAGTCATCCCAGTTCCTGCCCCTGGACGCCACGGCACCTCCGCAGGGTCGCCCCAGTCGAACCTCAGAGCTCGTTGTTCAGGGCAAGGCACTCAACCCCGAAGACATTCAATCCACCATCAACGACTGTCTGCTCGCGGATGACGTGCTCGCCATGCAGCAACAACAACCCACATCGCAGGGCTGATTGACATGAACCACGCCGTCATCTCCTGTTTGCACGCCAACCTTGCCGCCGTAGAGGCGGTGCTCGACGACATCGACTCCCAGGGCATCCAAACCATCACCTGCCTTGGCGACCTTGTTGGCTACGGACCCCAGCCCAATGAAGTGGTGGAAATGGTGCGTCAGCGGGAGATTCCCAGCTGCCAGGGGTGCTGGGACGAGGACATCATTGACGGTCTGAATGCTTGTGAATGCAGCTATCCCTCCCAGCTGGCGGAACGACGAGGCCATCGCGCCCATCAATGGACAGCCGAGCTGCTGACGGAGGAGAACAAGGCCTTTCTGGCTGAACTTCCGATGACACTGCGGCGCGACAAGCTGCTGTTTGTGCATGGCAGTCCGAACAGTCAGCACGAATATCTGTTGCCTGACATGAACGCTTTTGCGGCCCTTGAACGGGTGGAAACAGCAGGAGCGGAAACCTTGTTCTGCGGCCACACCCACCAGCCCTTTGTGCGCGAACTACGGCAGGGGTCCATTCGGGTGAAGGTGCAACAACGCGACCAAGGCGCACCAACAGAACAGGAACTGGAACTGCCGATGCGGCGGATCGTTAACGCTGGTTCTGTGGGGGAACCGCGTCATGGCAGCACCAAGGCCACCTATGTGATCCATAACGACAACACCGGAGAGGTGACGATTCGCGAGGTCGACTACGACGTCGCCAAAACCTGTCGAGCGATCGTTGATGCGGGCTTACCTGAGGTGTTTGCCTGGAGGCTCAGCCACGGCTTCGAATACGCCGAGCGGGCTGAAGACGCCAGCCACGTGTGTGAGCGCTGATGGAACGCTGGGCCCTGGTGAGTGGTCTCCAAGGAGACCTGGATCTGTACGAACAGATTCAGAAGGAGTTGAAGCAACAACGGGGTGTTGCCAATCTCTTCATTCTCGGTGATCTGATCGGATCACAACACAAGTGCAATGCTCTGCTCGAGCGGCTAAGGCAGCCACAGCGCGCTGATCTTCCGCCCGAATGCATCTACGGCTGGTGGGAAGAGCAGCTTCTTGCGGAGTGTGGTTACCGCGGCGAACGCAAGGCTGAAAGCCTTAGAGCAGAACAAGGCGAGGCGGCGGTCAGAGAACTTCTCGCTGCAGTAGAGGCCGACCATCTCAACTGGCTTGCATCGCTGCAGTTCGGATTCATCGAACTCGACTGCGCTTTGATTCATGGCAGCTCCTCTGACGTCGGCGACCGGCTGACGGAAGACACTTCAGCCTTGGTACTTCTGGATCGGCTGACGCGGCTGGATGTGAACCGGCTGTTTACGGCGCGCTGTCAACGTCAGTTCCGACTGGAGCTTTCCGGTGGATCCATCCAATCCCACATCAAAGACCATGCCGGTGAACAGCAGAGCGAACAGGCTGTGCCCAAACGAAGCGTGATCGGCATTGGCGGGGGGAAGCACTACACCCTCTACGACCCCGCCACCGATCACATCGAATTTCGAATTGCGGGAGAACCTTCCAACGCTTCGGGGAGGGGCTTTGGCTGAATGCAACATCTCGAGATGTTCGGTCGCATCAACTGCTGAGTGAGTTGCTCGCCTGATCACAAGAACGTCGTTTCACAACCTTTGATCAGAAAGATCACCTCTGTTTTCGGACCCAATGACCACTGAACCAGCCACCGCCAACGTCCCCGTCACCATTCTCAGCGGCTTCCTCGGAGCGGGGAAAACCACGCTGCTGAATCACATCCTGAGCAATCAGCAGGGGGTGAAGACCGCGGTGCTGGTGAATGA
>Ga0189274_100172_pt1 | contig 34455 bp, 26 predicted proteins | sample N5B1minimetaG_FD_130323 | JGI IMG/M metagenome (GOLD analysis project Ga0189274, IMG submission 130323) | Marine microbial communities from the Costa Rica Dome - N5 B1 mini metaG | ecosystem: Environmental > Aquatic > Marine > Oceanic > Photic zone | place: Costa Rica: the Eastern Pacific...
CATCTGAAGCTGTGCCGCCAGCGGTTGTGAACTGAGCTAATGTTGTGTAGGCTGGTTGCTCTGAAATATCGCAAACTGCAGTCAAGTTACCGGGACAATTGATGATAGGATCAGTAACATCTAGCGTAATTGAGAAAGACTCTTCATCCCAACATGTAGCATTCCAAAAATCATAGATATAAAGCGTCTGTGAAGTTGTAATCACTTGACCTGGGTTGTACTGGGTTCCGGTTCCGCCGGCACCTGTAAAATAAGCTTCATTCCCAGTTAAATTAGTACCTGTAATCGCTGGTAGTGTATAAGAATCACATCCAACAAAGTTGGCCAGTGGGTCTATTTGTGGAGCTGCACATCCCACAACTACTTGTTCGCAATCACTGGCATCACATGGAGCGGCACCTAAATCATAACAAACTGTCCACGTTCCATTTCCGGCAACTGAAGGGTCAAATTCACCTGTATTTGGATCGATACAAGCACCACAATCTGCTGACCAGGTACCACCACCATTGGCGGCAGTCATAGTAAAAGGAGGATCTGTATCATTGAATGGACCAGCAGCATTGATGGTAGGATCTCCGGGACCTGTTTGCGCAGAACCTGGAGCATTACTTAATTCTAGTGTGAAGTTAGTTTGCGTGTCTGACCAATCTTCTATAAGAATCATTAAAACGTCACCTGCATTTACATTGGGCGCTGGTACTTCTGAGAGGCAACCCGGAAAAGTTGAACCAAATTCATTGCATCCATCACAATTAGATGCATAATTACAACCTATCTCAGTTCCTGTGTTCAAAGCCGTACATGGATCGGGTGCGCCTGTAATGTCAAAGATTGACACATCTATACAACCAGTAGTTTGGTCACCGTCAATCAATAAATTAAGAGGTCCTGATTGAGTGATGTAGAGAATAATATATGCATAATTAGGTGCTCCTGCTCCATTAGTAAAATCAAGGCAAGAAGATGGGTTACTCGAAGCAGTACTCCATCCGAATGGACCTGCGGTTCCGGGCTGGCAAATTGAAATATCAGTATTACAGCCCGTACCTCCTCCTCCACCTGGATTACAACCATCATATGCTGCTTGACAAACAGCATCCCAAGTTACATCACAACAAAAAGGGTCATTCGTAATGACTTGCTGATAACATGCGTCATTAGGTACAGGAGCAACTGCCACACAGCCTCCTCCTCCAGGATTGCATAAATCATAATCACCTTGACAAATAGCATCCCATGAAACATTGCAGCAAAATGGGTCATTTGCTATTACTTGTTGATAACAAGCATCATTTGGAACAGGTGCCGCTACGCATTGAGACCATGAAGTGTAACTCAAAAAAGTTAGGCAAAAAAGGATTGTATACGTTTTCAATTGCTTCATTGCTTTCTTTCTCTATAAAACAGGTTCAAATAATTCAAATAATTAGCGTATTCATTTGGGTACAAATCCATCCAATTGTAAAATGCTTGATCTATAATTTGCTTGTCTCTTTGCAATTGAGATTGATCTGGATAATTGGGTGCGATTGAATCACGAGAGCTATGAATGAGCGGAATGAACTCGTTCTGGATTTTTTCGGTCGGATAATTCAAGTTAGAAATGGCATATTCAGCCTGTCTCAACTTGTATAGTTTTCGCTCTGGCGATAAATTCTGTGAGAAGGACGATACTCCGATTCCCACCATGAAAAGTAGGGTTAAGCAACTTTTGTACAACATAGCAAATCAATCAGTGTAGGGCAAGGGTTCACTAAATTGACGCGGTTGAATTTGAGGTGGTTGCGCGAATTGATAAGAAAGATTGCTTTCTGTTATTAATTTAACTAAGAAGTGTATTCGTGTTAACGGTGCGTGTTGATAAACAAAGTCGGATTTAGATATCCAGCAGTATTGGTAGAATATCCTCCGCCAATTGGCAGTCCAATTTTTGATCTCAGTTCAAAGTGCAGATGGGCATAATATTGTCCGTGCGCATCACCAATAGTACCGATTTCATCCCCTCTTTCAACCCATTGGTTTTGTTTAACTTTGATTTCATCACAGTGTGCGTATAATGATTCTACCATTGATGAATCAGGCAAGACATGAATAATTCTGATAATATTTCCCCATCCTCCTTTTACATCTTCTGCAAACACCACTTTCCCATTCGCAATGGCATAGATTGGATCTCCAAGATCAGTATTTCCTCCCGTAGTTGCATTCCAATCGTCTCCTAAATGATTGTTCTCTCCGAATGACTGTGCATTGTAGTACCCCTTGGCATCTGGCTTTCCGACAGGAAAGTCAAAATGATTTGCGATTTTGGATGGTTGTTGACTGCTGAAAATTCCTAAAAAACACCAGCAAAGTATTGAATAGATCATATCCATTCAATTCAACTTCTTGAATAAAGTAACAGAACTTTATTTTTGTGACATGGTTTCATGGAAACAGCAGCTGATAAAATCACTTCCCTCCTATACGCTTCAGGATGATTTGTTACTTTTTGAGGGTATCAAAGCTCAACTCATTTCTGTTAATGAAACCATTGAGAATAAGAATGATATTGATTTTATTGTTCATCAAGATTGGTGGGAATCGCGGCCAAAAGTTCTCATTTCAAGGATTGAAAGCAAATTTGGACGCATTCAAAACCGGCTTTTTGCAAGAAAACTAAAGCTTGAAAAACTCACTTTGCCAGAATCCAAGAAATTCATAAATGAACATCATTTAATGGGATGGGGAGGTGGCCAGGTGTCGTATGCTTTGGTAAATAGTGAAGAAATCATTGCAGTAGCTGCTTTCTCGAAGGGACGTAAAATGAAATATGAAAACCCACCCTATGTCTCAGCCGAACTAATACGTTTTGCATGCAAAAGAGGTGTTCACGTTGTGGGTGGATTAGATAAGTTAATACAGCATTATTTCCGGAGTAAGGTAGTTGATGAGATCATCACTTATGTGGATAAAGATTGGTCAGATGGATCTAGTTTTAGCCAGATCGGTTTTGAATTAATCTCAGAATCTGGACCTATGCAATTTGAATATGACCGAGCGCTTAAAACAAGGGTCAAACTTACAGATGGAACAGAAAATCCGATAATTCATAGTCTGGGTAGTCTAAAAATGAGATTACGAAGAAACTAAGGTGGTTCATCAAACAATCTGGGGTGAGTGCCGATTACACTTGAATACCTAGAATGCAAACATCATCAACTTGTTCGAGTTCACCTTTCCAATCTGCAAATTGTTTTTCGAGTTCGCTTGAGATGTCCAGCTTATTATCAAGAATGGAACGAATAATGGATTTCAAGTTGGCAGTTTTCAATTTCTTCCCCTTCTCTCCGCCAAATTGATCAGCATATCCATCTGAAAACAAAAACAAAAAGTCATTGTCTTCTAGTTGAATTTCAAGTTGCTCAAAAGCTACTGTTTGATGTGTTTGCCCTATTGGCTGCTTGTCTGCCTTGAGCTCCAACAGGCAATTATCCATATCCAGTTTTAATTTTGGATGAGTTGAAGTAAACCCTTTTAAGTCTTTTCTGTACAACCATAAGGGGTTATTGGCTCCAGCATAACTCAACTTGTTGTCTTTCATTTTAATAAAGGCAATATCCATACCATCACGCAAATTCAAAGTGTCTGATGAAAACGTTTTAGAAACGATTATTTTCACCTCATCTAAAATTTGTGCAGGCTCTGTCAACTGCATTTCTTTAACTACTTTGTTCAGTGCTTCTTGACACACAATGCTTACCATTGCGCCTGGAACACCATGACCGGTGCAATCACCAACTGCAATAAAATGGGCATCACTTATTTCTGCATTCCAATAAAAATCTCCACTTACAATATCTTTAGGTAAGTAGAAAATCGCGGCTTGTTTAAAGGAACGGGAGAAAGACTCTTGACTTGGTAAAAGTGAACTTTGAATCAACTTACTATAGGTGAGGCTGTCCTCTATACTCGTAAGTGCTTCTTCTAGCTTCATACTCTTCAGTTCAACTTCCTTTTTTTGTTCAGAAATAGTGTGATTCAAAATTTTGGTCTTTCGGTAAATGACTCCTACAAAAATGAGCAGAGCAACAATGAGTACAACTACACCAGTAAGCCAGGCATTTTTCGTTCTTTCTTTCTGATTGGATAATCGCTCGGCCTGCAAATTGGCTTGACTTTCTGCGAATTGTTTTTCTTTTTCAACAAGCTTTAATTGGGCCTCAATTGCATTTACTTTTTGTAATTTCTCGAGATCATTGATTTCACGATCTAAGCGAATCCAATCATCTTGAAGCTCAAGTGCCTTCTCAAAATTTCTTGCGGCCTTTTCTATAGAGATCCAAACCTCAAGTGCTTCATATGCCTCATAAATCAAGTTATTCTCTTGAGAAAACACATAACTTTTATTGGCCCATTCTCTGGCTGTTTTCAACTCTCCTAAATCTTCAAATGCCTTTGCAATGAGCATCATGACAGTGGCCTTACTATCTATCATGACCAGTTCTTCAGCTATTTTGAGAGCAGACTGATAATGCTGAATTGCTCTATTGTATTGTTGAGTTGCAACAAAATATGTACCCCAGTTTTGATTGTAATAGTAATAATCATACTCATCAAAGCTTGGTAGAAAACCATCTAATTCTTCCAGAATGATCTGCATACTGTCCAAATCATTCATGTCTAGATAATTCAATGAGAGATTTGTTAGAGAATTGATGATAGAAGCAGTGTCTTTGTACTTTTTATTCAAACTAAGTACTTCTAATTCGAGCTGATGAGATGCTTCATTTTCTCCAATTCTTTCCAGTAAAATACTTTTAAGAGAGAGCGCGTGCGTCAATGCACCGCCATCTTCATCTGTTTTGGCATCTAGGATACATTCATTGAGTAAGGCAGAGGCAGATTGATACTTGGCAATTAAAATGTAATATCGCGCCTTACCTAAGTTGATTTGCGTGTTGTACTCAGTTGTATTTTGTTGTTTGGCCTCCCTTTCTGCAGTTTCATAAAGCGCAAATGATTCTGCTGGATTTTCGGCATAAATCAACTCTGCCTTATTCAGCAATTTTTGAATGTCTTTACTGAAGGCTGCACTGCTTAACAGAAATATGAGGCAAAAGATGTACTTCACACCTTAAAAATAGCCAATTAATTCATGCCATCACTTCACTGAAACTTTTATTCCGTCTGAATGTGAGGTGAATTCAGGTGCATACATGCATTGAATGGTTGCGATTCCATTCGAGAATTCACCTTGGTGTTGAACTCTTAAATCATATTCGAAAACATAGGTTCCTTTTGGAATGTAATCGAAAAAGAAATGCGTGGCAGCATCTTTTGTTGCTTGATAGTATCCCAAGCCATCTTGATAACGGTATCTTGAAAGCACATTAATCGGTTCAAAGCCAGCGGCCCTCATGTCTTTCATATGCACATACTCTAGATTTCGATCTGTTCTTAATTCAATTCGTACACGCACCTTTTCACCAACTTGCAGCTGATTCTCACTACTGACAGCCTTCAATTGTTCTCCTTCTTTAGTCAGATCAATTTTGAACAAGTCTTTTTTCAATTTAAGATTAGTTTCGGCAAACGTTATTTTATCCAGATCTTCAAAATACTGCCAGTACGCCGCTCCCCATGCAATTCCGTCATCCTTTTTCGATACTTTAATTTTACCAAGTTTTGATTTTACTTGATCAGCTGTCCATGCAGTTTTGAAATATCCAGTGCCTGGCTCGGCTTTTACCTGAAAAGGGTCTTTTTTACTTGGTTTATCAGAATACTGAATTTTTTGATCTCCCACAGTAATTTCAACCAGCTCATCAGAAGCCAACAAATTAGAACCCTTTAGCAATAGCGCGTACACCGCTTCAGAAGTTTGTTTGGTCGTTTTCCAATGGGTAGTCTGCTTTTGTTTTAGTAGCCAAATTTTCAGTTCTTCAACACTTTTTTGATCATCTGCAACCTCATCAAACATTTCAATCATTAGAGCTTGCGTTTCAATAGGAGCTTGATACCAATAATATCCAATCTGATAATCTTTCCAATACATTCCAAACTCGTCATGCTGAATCGAGCGATCTTTCAGTGATTTGACAATGTCAGAAGCCAGTTCTTTCATTTCGAATCGGTGAGCTGCTAGAGCCAACATTCCCTCTCCATAAATATTGAAGTTCAACCAAAACTTCTCAGCCTGTTCTTTATAGTACATGACCGCTTCTTGCGTTGATTTGTTCATAGTAAGATCAGGAAAATATGATCGAGCATACAAATACTGCACTTGCAAGTAACTGATGTGTTGGTTTTTCTTGTAATTAGGATCCCACCTCTTCGCATTATTGAAATCTTGAACTATCTCACCGTCTAAATACTGAACACCCTTTCGAATCATGTTTTTCACTCTTCGATCATCTTTAATCTCTGTAATTCCCAAATGATCTAAGTGCCCCATACCTGTAATGATATGTTGTGTAATGTATCGGCTTTCCTTCATTCCCGGGAACCATGGCCATCCGCCATTTGCTGATTGATTTTTAATTGTTTTACCCAGTGCTTTATTCAACTCTTTTGACATGCGATTCATGTCCAATAAAATTGACAGGTTTCTTTTTGTTTGTTCTTCACTCTTAGCATTTAGTACCCAAGGTGTTTCTTCTAACATTACCGCTTTCAGCTCCTGATTTTTTTGCAAGTTAGATAAGAATGCATCTGGAGATTCTTCGCCCCATTTTTCAATTATTGTTTTGATTTTAGGACTTGAATTCAGCACGTGTGTGGCAATTGCGTTCGAATAATATCGCGTAAATGTTTGCTCTGCACACTCATGCGGATATTCCATCATGTATGGCATTGATTGCAAAGCATACCAAGCAGGATTTGAAGTGAATTCTACCGTGTAACGGTGGTGTTTGAGAGACTTGCTCTGGTTGTTTAATAGTTTTGTAAACTCAAACGTTTTGGTTTCGTTACCACGAATTGGCATTGGCAATGACTCGGTAACTAACATTCTATTCGATAAAATTGGCAAGACATTTTCTTCTCCATCTGAAAAGTCACCCGCCTTTGCAACAAATTGGTATTTTACTGTAGACACTTCGTAAGGAACTTGAATCTGCCAGCTTACTACCGTTGACTTACCCGCATCACATTTGAATGCTTGTTGAATCTTTTCGTGATCAAAATTGGAATCAATTTTCTTATCTGTAAACGGATCAAACAAATTCAACTGAATCACTCCATCTAAGTTTTCTTCGGATACGTTAGACACTTTACAAGAAAGGGTGATTAGATCTCCTTCTCTTAAAAATCTTGGTGCATTTGGAACCACCATCAAATCTTTTTGGGTGACCACTTCTTCATTGATATTTCCAATTTTTAAATCTTGAGTATGCGCCAAGCCAGCAAACCTCCATTTTGTTAGTGATTCGGGAATTGTGAACTTGATTTTAATATCACCATTCTCGTCCGTATTCAACTGCGGGTAGAAGAAAGCCGTTTCGTTGAAATTAGATCTTACTTTCACACTGGTCAAATCAGAAATCTCATTCTCAAGTGGCATAAATTCACCAGATTTTTGACCTTCTACTTTACCTAGAACTGCTCCGCCAAAAGCTTGTTGATTAGCACCGGTTGCAGAAGCAGGAGCATTTCGACTGAGGTTATTGTCTTTGTTTTTATATTCCTTTTTATCATAACTGGCTACGGTAGTTTCTGTAATGGCCATGTCCATATCTACTTCTTCTGCCTCATAAACAACACCATCATCATTGTACGAGTCATACAAATAGTCGCCACGATAATTGTAATAATATCCACCATAGTAGTAGGCGGTATACCCGTGGTAGTTTAGTACTGGAAAATAACGGGAAGGATAATAAACATAATTGTTCCATTCATTATTGAACGCTTGCCCATAAGCAACACCCATTCCTGAGGCAGCACCAAACATTCTATTGCCATAGTACGAATTGTAAATGTTTAAATAGAAAGAATTAGGTGTGTACAGTTCATCCAAACTTGCATCATAAAGTGCAGCAAGCAATTCAGCTTGTTCCTTCTCTCCTTTTTTGTTTTTTACGGTAAGGGTCCATTCTTCTTTTTGTCCTGGAATCAATTTGTTTCTGAAAGTAGAAAATGCAAGATCAAGCTCTTTATTGGTATGTGGAACCACAAATGTTACCGATTTTGAAAACCTTCTGTTATTTTGAATAGCAACAAAATGAACCGTGAAATTCCCTCTGTGCTTTTCTTCTACCAAATAATCAAAACGTTGCTGCTCTCCGTTTAAGATGAGGGCACCACTTTCTTCAATTTTATTCTTGACTTCAATGTCATAATAGACTTTCAAATCAGTTGATTTTGAAGACAAGATGATACTCACTTTTTCTCCTGGCTCAGCTTTGCTCTTCAGTTCTTTCAGCCAAAAGGTTTCATTATTGGCAACGGCTTTTGAGCTTGGCTTGAAATAGGTGAAGTAATAAATATCCTTTACTTCTAGGCCATTTTTATCAAAAGCAGTTGCTTCATATTTATAGACTCCGGGCTCCCAAGAGTTAAATGATTTCAATGGAATCGAATCTGTCACCTTGGTGTCAAAAGCCATTTTCAAGACCTCTTTTTCCACTTTCCATTTCGTCTGATCATTTTCATCAGCATAGGCCCTTTTTGGAAATAACTCTTTGAACTCAGTTTTCCTTAAACTAGGGTAATCAGGTTGTTCCCAATATCTTGTGTGTAAATCGGTGGCAGGTGTTTGTAGCTTTGAAATTTTGAGCGATCCTTTAGCCGTAACATCTTGACCGTTCAAATTGGTGGTAGACATCTTTAAGACAAAAGACTGATCACCATTCATCTCAGACTTCAGATTTGAAGACAAGACCAAAGACTGGTATCCGACTACAACAGATGATTGCGTACTATGTGTTTCTCCATTGATATCTGTGACATCTGCAGAAATGGTGTATGTAAATTGCGGTAGGAATTTTGGGTCTTTAGTTTCATCTGGAATTGCCTTGAAACTAACCGTGAACTCACCGTTTTCATCAGTTTGAGTTGTACCACTCACTACCTCTTTTGGCTGCTCGTAGCTGTAATAATACCACCAGTTCCACCATCCGCCATAGGCCGTTGATCTCGTCACTCGATATTTTACCTCTGCACCATCAATCATATTACCTGCAAACGCTTTTGCAAATCCTGTTACTTGAATACTATCAAACAACTCAAATTGCCCTTCTACCGGATTAAATTCTGCACTGAATTTTGGTCGTTTATACTCCTCTACTCTGAAATATTTTGAGCCATTTGCTTCTTGAATATGCATCTGCCCAGTAAGCACTCCAAAAGGGGCAGTGAACTCTCCTTGAAATGAACCGTATTCATTAGTTGTCACCTTTTGCTCAGCAACTTTTTGGTAGTTGACGTCATAAAAATAAACGGTGGTTGAATAGTTCTTTTTGAGGGTGCGCTTTTCCCCTTCATATTCAACTACAATCCCTTTGTAAAAAATATTTTGACCCGGTCTATAGATACTTCTGTCGGTAAAGAATTGTGTTTGTAAATGCACTTTATCATTCTCATATGACTTATAGGCATATACTCTGTCTGAAGGTGCATAAAGCTGACCGTCATGTGAGACTTTAATGCTGTAATTGTAATAATTCTGATCGGGCTTAAATGAAAATTTCCCTTCATCATTAGCCGTAAAGTTTCCGACTGTTTTCAATTCATATCTTCTGGTGAGGTAGTTATATTTCTCATAATACACCGTTGCTTTAGCTCCTACTAATGGATAACCAGATGTTCTATCTGAAAGTAGTACAGTAGTTTTATCAAAATCATTCTGAGATTGATAGGTAATATCTGAAACCCAGAATGGCGTGTAATTAAACGCGTGTTTAACTGATTTGAATTCTGAGTTTGAACTGACAATTAGAAAATAAAACCCATTTTCAAGTTCAGGTAATACAATTTCAGTTTTGTGTAACTGATAATCTTTAGGATCTGTCAATTTAATTTCCCCACTTTTTACTGCTTTTAACTTCCGAAGCTCCTCAGGCATTTCATAGTACCTGTATTTTCCTTCATTGTATTTTTTATAGTCATAAGCCACGACCTTATAATAGAGTTGATCGACATTCTTGTACTCTAAGAAAAAAAGATCTTTTTTATTGACAGGAACCGCATTTTCCAATCTAACTGCTAAAGTTTTCGTCTTGATCTGATTCTGTAAAGCAGCACAACTTTGAGCACCAAATGTATCCGGAAATTTGTGTTGTACCTCTTTGCAAATTTCCAATGCTTTTTGATTATCCCAGCGGTGAGTCGTATCTCCTAAGTGCGAATACGTGTTTGCCTTTTGATTGTGATACACTGCAATTTCATACCATGCTTCAGAAACAAAAGGACTGTTTTGGTAGGCCTGAGTCAATCGCTCCAGGCCTTGATAATATTTTGTGTCTAAGTCCGCTATCACCGCAGAAGTTTGCATGAACTTTAATCGTTGCAATTCAACATGGAAGAGTGCGTTTTCGTTGTGATTTCCTTGGTGAAACTTAGTCAATTGATAAAGGACTTGAATTGCAAAGTAGTCGGAATTTAGAGAATCAGAAGTAGCTACTTTAGCCGCATTCATGAAAGATGTGTTTGAGCCAACAAAGCGGCTATCTTTCAAGAGAAAAGTCTCTGCTGGACCAGGTAAATTCAGGTTTGCATTTCTGAAATAATCAAATGCACGATAAGCTAAAAAATCGAATAATGTTGGTCGATTATCTAATGTTTCTTGTGTGTTTGTGTACGAAGCAATTTCTGCAAAATCGTTAATCTGCGCTTTTTGACTCACATTCGCATTCTGCAATGACAAGATGTAATGATCTCTAACTTTTTGCGCGATTTTTTTCAGGTCATAGGTTCGAATGTCTTTGTGGTTGTAATTTGGAGCATTCGTTCTGTTTTGGAACTTCCAACTATTTGAGTTGTAATATCCCCAGTAGACCTCTGCAGTTAATGAGTGCAATATTTCTTTAGAAGGAGAGGGCGCCGTTTCAACCAAAGAATCCAATTTTGCGATACCCAATACATAATCATCTTCTTCTAGGTACGAATTAAACTTCAGTTCGTACAATACGGCCTTTATCACTTGGTTGTGATTGCCTTGTTCAGATCCAAGTGTAAAAATCTGAGAGACTTCTTCTTGAGCCATTCGGTACAGCCCTTTTTTCTGCAAGGAGTCAACCCGAACCCATTTTTTATCAAAGTCGTTACTTTGAGCAATTGTTTGAATTGAACATAATAAGAGGGCAAGGGAAAGACAGTATTTCAAAATTAACTTCATGTTAATGGTAAGGTTTTTTTAAATGTACAACTTTATAAATGAAAGGTTCAATTGAAATTTTGCGTTGATTTTTACCCAATTTTTTGTTGATACTTTTCGACCAAATTATCAACTATAAGCGCGTTTTATTCGTCTATATAGTGTCATGTTATTGCAAGAATTGGACATACGTACTAGTGAAGATTCCTTATCTATAAACGATTTGAGGGAGCTTTACTTTAATGGAGAAAAGTTGAGTAATGAACAACAACTCGCTTTAACCAATTTCGACAAATTCAGATTATTGCAACTCGAAAAAGTAAAAGATGAGCCTGAATTCCATCAGGTGTATTTCAAAATTCAAGCCATGGCTAATCTGGCTGATTTTCGTGATTTTTTGGATTTCAACAGTTTAATCTGATCATTCGATTCAAACCTGTAGAAAAGAAAAAACCCTGACATCTCAAAGAGACATCAGGGTTGATATATTCAAAATAAATAATCTTATTTCGTTACTACCATTCTTTTAGTTACTTGCTTTTCACCAATTGTGAATGTGTAGAAGTAAACACCTTCTGCGAAATCTTTAGCATCTAAATTAATAGTGTAAGATCCTGCAGTTTGAGTTCCTTGGTTGATAGCTTTCACTTCTTTACCAGCAGCATCAACAAATTTCACAGAAACGTTTGCAGCTTCTTCAAGTGAATAAGTGATGATTGAGTTAGCTCCAAATGGATTTGGAACGTTTTGTCCGATAGCGAAGTTAGTAGCTTCTTCAGAGATTGATGTGAAATCTCTCATATCAGCTCTTACCATCATTGCTCCTGGCTCAATTAAAGAGAAAGGATCAGCTGAACCAGCAGTGTATCCTAATACAGTTTGCTCGTCAGTAGTTTGTGCGTATCCGAATCTTACTTCATCAGATCCACCATAGTGACCAGCTAATACAATGATTAAGTCTCCAGCAAATACTTGTACAGGGTTGTTGAAAACAACTCTGATGAATCCGTTCAAGTCACTGTTTTGGATTTCGTAGTCAGCAGTTTGATCTTGGTATACCCATTGGTCTAATCCAGCATCATACTTAACCACTTGTCCGTAGATCAATTGTCCAGCGTTTGTAGCGTCATCAGTAATCTTAATATCTAAAGCACCAATTACTCCGTCAGCAAAGATATCCATAGCGTTACCAATTAACATTGGAGAACCAGTGTTAGAAGTTACGTTACCGATTGATCCAGTTTGAACACCGTTGTCTCTTGCGTAAGTGTAATCAGTTACTTGGAATTGGTCAGTCAATTGATCGTTAGCAGAATAAGTATCTGCGTTATCACCGAAGAACTCCCAAGTGATGTCGTATGTTCCAGTTCCTGAAGGAGTGAACTGAGTAGTTGTTCCTACAGAATCAGAAGCTGAAGGAGCAATGTCTACAGTTGCTGAAGTTCCTGAGAATACGTTACCACCATTGTCAACGTCTGCTTGTAAGTACACACCAGTGTGTGTAAATCCACCTTGGTTGATTGTTTCAGCAGCAAAATCAATTGCAGTAATTTGAGAAGTTGGTACTTGGTAGTACTCTAAACCAAACTCGTAAGAAACGTTTACACCTGATCTGAAGTAAGCTTCTTGAACGTCTGAATCATAACCATGTCCTTCTACAATTCTTACATTATCTACGAACCATCCGTAATCAATGTAGTTCATGTCAGGACCATTTTGGTCACCATCCCAGAATAATCTGATCATTACGTTCGAAGGATCACCTGCGATTGCGTTAGTGATGTTGAATCTTCTAGTTTCTGGTTGTCCGTAAGCTGAACCACCACCTGAAGTTAAAGGTGCGATATCTGCGTTTGAACCAGCAGTAATCCACGTATTTCCGTTATCAGTTGAAACTTGGATTTCTTGTTTTGTGATGAAACGAGCACCATATTGCTCCCACTCTAAGTGAGGTGCAGGGATACCAGTTAAATCAGGAATTGTTCCTTGGTACTCTAACGTTAAAGGTCCCATAGTGATTGTTGATGGATTCTCAACAGTTAATCTTGCGAAATCACCAGTTGTTCCCATGTTTCCAGTTGTACCGAAAGCCCAACCGTTTACAGTTGATCCAATTGACCAGTTGTTGTTAGCGTCAGCTTGCGCTCCACCTGCAACCCAGTCAGCAGAAACTTCAAATTGGTCTTGCCAAATGATATCATCTGGAGCTCTGTCAGCTCCTAATTGCTGAGGTCTACTTTGGAAAGACTCAGGATTTGTGTTCAACTCTTGTTTTACTTGCTCTGATGTATTGGTAGTTTGTGCATTCAAAACACCTGCAGCGAAAACAGAAAGTGACAATAAGTATACTTTTCTCATTTTTCTTTGATTTATAAAAAATTAGTGAAGCCTAAAGATATGAAAAATTGATTTCACCTTAAAAAAACGGTGGTTTTCATCTATTTAAATGTAGATGCGGTTGATTTAAGGGTATAAACGGCTTCAATCCGCATCCTTAAAGGCAGGGAAGGCCTCTCTGATGTGTTCGATAGTCTCCTGTTGTAATGTTAAGATTTTCACCCCTTCTTCATTTTTTGCAAATTGAAAGTTCACATTCCCCCAAGGATCTATCATTTGACTGTCTCCTGAGTAACTAATGTCGTTCCCGTCAATACCCACACGATTGACTCCGACCACATAGGCTTGATTTTCAATCGCTCTTGCCCGCAGCAAGGTACACCAAATATCTGCCCTTTTCTCAGGCCAATTGGCAACATAAATTATTGCATTGTACTCGGTATCATTGCCGATTGTTTTATTTCTAGAAAAGACAGGAAAACGCAAATCATAACATACCTGCAACAAAATATTCCATCCTTTCAAATTGAACACTACTCTCTCGTTTCCCGGTGAGTAATGCTGATGCTCATCAGCCATTCGAAACAAATGTCGTTTATCGTATTTTGCAATTACTCCATGCTGATCTACCACCACCATCCTGTTGTAAAACTCTTTGCCTTCTTCAATTACCAAACTTGCCGTGATTGCGCATTGATGAGTAGCAGCCTTTTGTTTTAACCAGTTAATGGATGGACCATCCATTTTTTCAGCAATGCTTTGCGCATTCATGCTGAAAGATGTATTAAACATTTCGGGCAAAACGATAAGGTCTACCGGTTCAGTGACATTTTCTAAATGCTGTTCAAAATGCTCCAAATTTCTTTTCTTATCCTCCCAAAACTGCTGAGATTGTATGAGCGCAATGCTTAAATTTTGCATAATAAATCAATTGCTTCTTGAAGTGTTTCATCTTGTTTAGCAAAACAAAATCTCACAACCTTATTATCGGTATTATCTTGGTAGAATACAGAGACTGGAATGCTTGCGACACCAAATTCACGAGTCATGCGTTTCGCGAAATCAACATCATTTTCGTCTGAAATGGCTGAATAATCAGCCAAACAGAAGTAGGTTCCTGAGCATTCAAGTGCATCAAACTTGGAAGCTTTCAATCCATCTAGAAACAGTGATCTTTTAGCCGAGTAAAGTGGCAAGACTTCTTTCCAAGATTCAGTTTGATTCAGGTAGTTCGCAAGCGCATATTGCATGGTATTGTTAACACAGAACACATTGAATTGATGCATTTTTCTGAGTTCTTCAGTAAGCTGTCTCGGCGCAACCGTGTACCCAATTTTCCATCCAGTAACATGAAAAGTTTTTCCAAAACTATAGGTCACAAAACTACGTTGGCGCAACAATTCGCTTTTCAGCACACTTTGATGCTCACCATTGAATTGAATGTGCTCATACACCTCATCACTCAAAATGAAAATTGATGGATGTTTTTCACAAATTTTTTCTAACTCTACCAAATCTTCTTTGTTCCAAACAGCACCAGCAGGATTGTGTGGATTGTTCACTACAATCATTTTCGTGTTCTCGTTGATCGCATCATTCACCTCTTGCCAATCAATAGAAAAAGATGGAAATTTCAATTTCAAATGAACGGCTTTTCCACCGTGAAGTCTTATCGTAGGGTCATAACAGTCATAAGAAGGATCGAACAAAATGACTTCGTCTCCTTTTCCTACCACCGCGGCAATGGATGAGTAGATCCCTTGCGTTGCTCCCGCAGAAATAGTAATTTCATTTTCAGGATTGATTACGACACCATGTTGTACAAATATCTTATCTGCAATAGCCTGTCTCAAATCTAACCTTCCTGGCATTGGAGCATACTGAACTTGTTCTTTTTGTAGCGCATCTTGAACAAAATCCTTCAACTTTGAATCGATTGGAAAATCAGGAAATCCTTGTGATAAATTAATAGCATCAACTTCATTTGCCAAAGCTGACATGACTGAAAAAATCGTGGTTCCGATATCTGGTAGTTTTGATTCCATTAGCGTTTCATTCCGAGAATATTGAATAACCCTCTCGTGATTTCTTTAATTAATGTATCTGTAGTTTTTGAAGAGCTAGACCTTCTTCTAGTCGTTTTTCGGCGTGTAGTCGTTTTTGGTTTTTTGGTCTGCTTTTGGCGTTTTTTCATCACCTTTTCAAGCTCTTTTTGCTCCTTTTCACGTTTTTCTTTCAACTCTTGTCGCTCTTCTGCCTCTTTTGCTGCCTTTATTTTTCCGCCTAAAATCTCATAAGCACTTTCCCGATCAATTGATTCACTGTATTTATCTACCAGCGTTGACTCATTCACCAATTGATCTATTTCAGCAGGTGTTAAAATATCCATGCGTGTGATTGGAGCTCGCATTAATGTTGCAGCTAATGGCGTTGGAATACCTTTTTCATTTAATGCTGTTACTAATGCTTCACCAATACCCATTTGCGTGATGATCTCATCAGTTTCATAAAAGTCTGACAAGGGGTAGTTCTCAGCAGTTTTCTTGATTGACTTTCGATCTTTTGCTGTAAATGCTCTCAAAGCGTGCTGCACTTTCAACCCTAATTGACTCAATACATCATCTGGAATGTCAGTAGGAAGTTGTGTACAGAAAAATACACCAACTCCCTTAGAACGAATTAGTTTGATGATGACTTCAATTTGATCTAATAATTCATCTGTAGCCTCATTGAATACCAAATGAGCTTCATCAATAAACAGGCATAATTTCGGTTTGTCCGCATCTCCAACCTCAGGCAATAATTCATACAACTCAGCCAAAAGCCCCAACATGAAAGTTGAAAACAACTTCGGTTTATTTTGGATGTCTGCCAGTCTGATGACACTAATTTGACCTTGGCCTTCAGAATTCGTAAAAATGAAATCATTGACATCAAAAGATTTCTCACCAAAGAACTTTTCTGCTCCTTGTTGCTCTAGTTCAATGACTTTACGCATGATGGTGTTAACAGATGCCGAAGAAATCTGCCCATACTCATCTTGTATATCTTCTTTCCCTTCACCCACAACATACTGCAAGGTTTTTCGAAGATCTTTCAAATCAACCAACGGAATTCCTTCATCATCACAATACTTAAAAATGATACTAAGAATTCCCTGCTGCGTGTCGTTTAAAGATAGAATCTTTGACATCAAAGTTGGACCAAATTCTGATACAGTTGCTCTCAACCTAACGCCCTTTTCATCTGATATTGACATTAATTCTACCAATAATCCCATGGGATCATAATCAACCCCAATAGCTCCCGAACGCCATTTGATGTGGTCATTGTTTTCACCCGGCCTTCCTAATCCAGATAAATCACCCTTAATATCCATTAAGACAGATGGAATACCATTCAATGACATCTGTTCAGCTAAAACTTGTAAACTTTTTGTTTTCCCTGTTCCAGTTGCTCCGGCAATTAAACCGTGTCTATTCAATGTTTTTAGCGGAATCTTGACTTGAAGTCCTTCAACCGGCTCTCCATCAAGCATTGCTCCTCCTAAAATCAAGGACTCTCCTTTAAAAGTATATCCTTTTTCTATGTGTTCTTTGAACTTATTCTCTTTACTCATCTGTCATCATTTTACTACTTATTTAGAATCTATCTAAATAAGTCTTGTAGATATCAAAACTCTCCCTAACTTTGCACTAAAACTAGAGTAGTTTGGCATTAAATGTAGAAAATATAAGGGCAGAATTCCCAATTTTATCGACCAAAGTTGGAAAATATCCGTTGGTCTATTTTGATAATGGGGCTACCGGTCAAAAACCGCAAGTCGTAATTGAACGAATCAATACGTATTATCAAAAAGAGAACGCGAATATCCACCGTGGGGTGCATCATCTTAGTCAATTGAGTACTGAGAATTATGAAGCGGCCCGATCTATTATTCAAAACTTTATTGGTGCCAATCACTCAGAAGAAGTCATTTTTACTTCAGGAACCACAGAAGGAATTAATTTGGTGGCACAGTGTTACGGAGAATTACTTCAAGCAGGTGATGAAGTGTTGATCACTGAAATGGAACACCATAGCAATATTGTTCCGTGGCAAATGCTTGCTGAACGAAAGCAATTGACTTTAAAATACATTCCGATCAATGAAAAGGGAGAGTTAAGATTAGAATTGCTAGATGAATTGCTGACGACAAAAACGAAGTTGTTCGCATTTACGCATATTTCAAATTCTCTGGGAACAATTAATCCCATCAAAGAATTGATTGAAAAGGCACATGCCATTGGCTGCAAAGTCTTGTTAGATGCAGCGCAGTCATTGCAACATTGTCAGGTAAATGTCACTGAATTAGATGTTGACTTTCTGGTTTTTTCTGGCCATAAAGTTTTTGGACCGACCGGAACAGGAATACTCTATGGTAAAAAGGAACTTTTGAATGCAATGCCGCCCTACAGAGGAGGTGGTGACATGATTAAAACGGTTAAAATGAGTGGGACGACTTATAATGAGTTGCCGCATAAAATGGAAGCCGGTACACCTAATATTGCAGGCGGAATAGCCTTAGGTCAAGCCTTAGAATGGCTATCTCAATTTGATTTTCAGGAAATTGAAGCATATGAGCATGAGTTATTAGAATATGCTACCAAAGAAATCAAAACTATTGAAGGAGTTAAGATTTTTGGGGAATCTTCCAATAAGAGCAGCATCCTCTCTTTTTTGATTGATGGATTGCATCCTTATGATATTGGAACCCTTTTGAATCAACAGGGAGTGGCTGTTAGAACAGGACATCACTGTACCCAACCTATCATGGATTTTTTCGATATTCCTGGAACAATTAGAGCTTCTTTCAGTTTTTACAATACAAAAGAGGAGATAGATTATTTCATCAATGCTTTGAAAAAGGCAGTAAGCATGTTAGCATAATGAGCATAGCAGAAAAAGAACAACAGTTAATAGATGATTTCGCTATCTATGATGATTGGATGGAGAAATATGAATACATCATTGAATTGGGTAAAGATTTGCCTTTACTGGATGAAAATGAAAAGTCAGATGAACGCATTATAAAGGGATGTCAGTCTACGGTTTGGATGAAAGCTGCAATTGATGACGGAAAAGTTGTGTATAAGGCAGATGCAGATGCTATCATTGCTAAAGGAATCATTGCAATGCTTATACAAGTTCTTTCTGGCGAAGAACCACAAGCAATATTGGATGCTGAACTAAAATTCATTAAAGAAATAGGATTACAGGAGCATCTCTCTCCTACGCGTTCAAATGGATTAGTAGCCATGCTGAAGCAAATGAAATTGGATGCTTTAGCTTTAAACATGAAAAAATGATAGTGTCAAACAAAGGAGATATGGACAAAGAGGATATGAAGGCTTTAGAAGACCTTATTATTGCTGCATTAAAAGAAATTTACGATCCTGAAATTCCGGTTGATATATTTGAATTGGGACTGATTTATGAAGTAAAAATCAAAAAGGACGGAAAGGTAGATATAGATATGACTTTGACGTCACCTAACTGTCCGGTAGCGGAGAGCTTACCAGTTGATGTTAAAAACAAAGTTGAGCTCGTTGAAGGAGTTGAAGAGGCTACTGTCAACATTGTATTTGATCCGCCTTGGGATAAAGATATGATGAGCGAAGAGGCTCAGCTTGAGTTGGGATTCTTGTAACCTTTTCAAAATCTGGTGGATATATTAAAAAATCCACTATGCAACATTTCTTACTTATTGTAGTGCTCATTTGGGCAAGCCGTGCAATTGCCTATCCGGTAGATACTTCGAAGTATAAATCAATCCAAGTTCTAGCTGCACAAGGTGAAGTAGAAGCTTCACTAAAAGGTCTGGGCGGATATTCAGGAAAACACTTCAGAGCGAGCGTTGAAAATAAAACAACTGATTCAGTTTTTGTATGGGTAGAAGCAGGTAGACGCATATTTTCAGATGATTCTACTATTCAAGATATTTTTATTGCACATCACGAATTGTTGGCACTTGCCCCCTTAACAAAAGACTCTATAGATTTGACCGGCTATTGCTGCCAGGCATCTAACCGAGCTCCTTATGCTTCCTCTACTTTTACAAGTGGAGAAATGGCGCCAAAAATTTGGGTTCAGTTGGCTGAATTCCTTCATATAAATGAATTTCCAACTCAAGCAGTTCAGAGCGCAGTTTGGGTTTTATCAGACCAAAAACCACTAGGGAGCATCCATCATGATAACCAAGAATTAATCAATCCACTCAAGAGAAAAGTAGCCGAGTTACTAGGTATCACAGTTCCTTGGTATTCAGTACATCTCAAAAAAGTTGAGGGTCAACTCTCATCTGACGTTGTGGAACAGATTCAAGGAGAAATCGCTTTTTATTTACCATCCAACGGTGTGGTGTCTATTCTTATAAAGGATCAGTACGGAATGAATGTAACATATCCTATTAAAGGAGAAGCCTACGGCCCAGGAGAATACACCTACAACCTAAAACAAAATGTAGAAGGATGGCAGCAAGGCCAATATACCATTTGGGTGCTCCATGATTATCAATATCCACTAAAGAAATTGAGTTTTAAGATTTAGGTACTATTGTTGATGAATCTTTTTTCTATTTTTCACGTTTTAGGATAAGTATGAAATTGATTCTTAGCACATTCGCATTGTTCAGTAGCTTGCTATTATTTGCCCAAGATAGCAGTCAAACCTTTTATGAGGCGGGAGTTCAGCAAGAAATTGGAGCAAAACAAACCATTGAGAGAGAATGGGGAAGAGAAGTAGTGACGTATTTGGGAACTGTTTCATGGACAAGCCCAAGTGGAAAAGAACTGGAAATTAAAATTGTTACTTCCTACCAACAACTTACTAAAGCAAACGGATTCAATGATAGAAGTGTTTTGGCGTTGGTTAAAATGAACAACGGATTAATCAAGACGTATGATATGGTAAAGCGACAGAATTTACCGCTGTTGATTAGAGATGGTGCCTTGGTCTATAAACAAAATGGCCAGGAGTTGATTTCACCACTCCCGGCCACTTTTAGTGCTCGTTTCTGCGTTGAGGGGTTAACCTGCTTTTCAGAAATTAGTCTTTAACTACTTTTCCGTTGATCATCTGATCATTCGTCATGAGTCTAAAGCTGTATACTCCTCTTTCAAAAGAAGTTAAGTCAATCTGAATTTTATTATTCAATAAGTTCGATTCACTGTACACTAATTTTCCACTCAAATCATATACCTCAACTGAAGTAATATTCTCAGAGTAAACAATAGTTACTTGACCGTCTGTTGGGTTTGGATAAACCACTACTTCAGTCGCGATTTCATCAATTCCTACACCTTCATCAGCCGGCATATTGATACCTCTTTTGTTTGAACGTGATGAATTGTAGTTAGTCGCTTTTGTTGCCGAACATTGCTGAGGCGTATTGATGGTAATCATATATACCAAGCTACTGTCACCTGGAGGGTTGAAATCAGTGTACGAAATCAAATCAGATGCAACAGAATCAATTACCTGCCAGTCAGTGGTTGGATGCCATCTATTGATGTAGTATGTTGAGTAGTTGAATCCTTCGTAATGATCCCAAATTAAGTTAATCTCTCCACTGATTCCTAAGTTTTGAGTCAAGTGAATCGTTTTATGCTCATCTGATAATTCAGCTTCATTTCCACAGTCATCAACTGCTGCCACTTTATATCTCCATGATCTAATTGCCGGATCAGATAAGTAATCAAAATATTGACTTAAGCTATCCGCATCTTGATTTGCTATCAAGAAATATAATCCTGCTTGTGAACTTTCTTTGTAGATGTTATAAGATGCTACACCCGGATCATCAAGATCTTCCCAAACAACCAAATTGCTATTTGTAGTGGTGTCAACATCCACCATACAAATTGATGTTTGCTCTGGTAAAGATTCTGCTACTGTGAAGAATTGATATGACGAACATCCGTTCGTACTAATTACTTCAACAGTGTACTCACCTGGTAATACATCAATCAAATCTTGATCTGAAGATCCGTTAGACCAGTTGTAAGTGAAAGGTGCCTGTCCTCCAATCGTTCCGATATAAATATCAGATAAATCGCCGTTACAAGTACCTGTAAATGTAGAGTCTGTTACAATGATTGGACCACCAAACTCGTTGACAACGAAATCCTTTTCAAGTAAACAAGTGTTTCCGTCAATCACCAATAAAGTGTGAATACCAGGATTCAAGCCAGAAGTTTGATTTGAAGGACCAGTTGTATTTGGCCAGATGTAATTGTAAGGTGGAGTACCGTTATTGATGTTCGCAATGACGTTTCCACTCACCGAGTTACAATCTGCATCAGAAGCGATTACTGAAATGTTAGACTTTTGCGGCTGACTCACTTCAATACTTTGAACTGCGAAACATCCGTTAGCGTCTGTCACAAAGATTTCGTATGGTCCAGCAATCAATCCGAAAATATCTTCAGTTAAATCACCATTTGACCACAAGATTTCATACGGAGGCTGTCCTCCTAAAATAGAAACTGAAATCGAACCATTGTCTTCTCCGTAGCAATCTACATCCACTACATTATCAACAAGAATCGTAACTCCCTCTTCATCTGAAACTGTTGCAGTTGCTTCAGTTGAACATTCATTCAAATCTGTTACTGTAACAACATATACACCAGAAGAAAGGCTGTCTGCAATCACACCTTCATCACCATTTGTCCATGAGTAGGTGTAAGGAGCTGTTCCACCAGAAGCAGAAACAACTGCCATACCGTTATTCATTCCACAATTCGGTTTTGTAACGGTATTGGTGGTCACATCAATTTTAGAATCTGGAACAAAAATGGTTTCGTCAGAATCTTCTGTTTGACCACATCCGTTAATAGACGTTAATGTAATCGTGTAAGAACCTGCATCTTCATAAGTATGGTAAACTGGTGTCAAAGAAGAATAAGTTACCAATTCTCCTGACCCATCACCAAAATCCCAGATATATGTTGCTCCACCAATCGCCATAAATTCAACTGGTTGTCCTTGACAAGCAGTTTGAGTTTGATCCCAGAAGAAGTTTGCGTCTGTATCAATTAAACTTCCTGGAACACCAATTGTCACTTCTACTGAATCTGTATACGAATTTCCGCAAGCGTTCGTAATTGTATATTGTGCCCAATAAGTTCCTGGAGCGGTGTACGTGTGATATGCAACATCTACATTAGCGATACCTTGAACAAATACTTGCTCAACATCTGTAGTGAAGTTCCCATCACCAAAATCCCAAGAAATATCTCCAGTACCAGCAGGGATAATTACAAAAATCATTTCGTCACCTACACATCCTTCATCTTGCACAAATGCAGTAATATCATTAGCTGATGGCGTATAGTTATCAGCAACAACTACGGTATCAATTAAAGTTGAATCTATTCCGCAACCATTAGTAGCTGTGAAAGAGATTTCGTAAACTCCAATTGCATCATAGGCGTGTGAAATACCAAAGTCAGTTGTTGTAGTACCGTCACCTAAATCCCAGTAGTAAGTCAATCCATCATCATTATCAGCTTGGAAGAACACATTGTCACCCGGGCAGATCGTATCAGCAGAAATACTGAAGTCAATGTAATCGATTGGTAGGTTATTTTGAATAACTACTGTTTCAATAACTGTTGCAGATGCACCACAACCATTCTCAACTGTTAACTCCACATTGAAAACTCCTGTTGAGTTAAAAATATGGTCAATTTCTTGTCCCGCTCCTGTTGTTCCATCAGCAAAATCCCAACTGTATGAAGAGTATCCTTGCTCAGCATAAAACTCCACTTCTGAATTTGGACATGAAGGATCTGGATAAGCACTCATGTACAAATTGTTTACATCAATTGGTAGGTTGTCAGAAACTACAACTGTGTCATAAAGCGTTACTGAGTTTCCGCAAATATTCTGAACTGTTGCTACAATTGGGTAAGTTCCTGGAGCATCATATGAATGCTCAGCATAGTTATTAATTGTACTTCCACCATCACCAAAACTGATGCTGTAGGTATAGTTTCCGTTTGCTCCGAACGTCACTGGATCTCCAGGACACACATTATTAGCACTTACATAGAAACCAGGGTTAGAAACAGGTGACTGGTTGGTCACATAAATAGTATGGTTAATTGTCTCGGTCGAACCACAACTATTTGTCAAGGTTACTGAAATATTATAAGTTCCTACTGAGGCGTAAGCATAATCAAAATATCCTTCAGTTTGGGATGAAGAACCGTCATCCATATCCCAAGCAAAACTTACAATGTTATCACCGTAAGCATCAATGTAGAATTGCTCCCCTGGACACACTGTATCTGGTGCGTACAAGTTTGCATTTTGTACAGGGTTAGAGTTACTCACTGTTACTACATCTGTTAGGTTCGTGTCAACCCCGCATCCGTTCGTTACCGTCAGTGTCACTGTATAGTTGTTGTTTGATGCATACGACCAATCTGCATTGTCTCCAGTTGCCGAGTTTCCATCTCCAAAATCCCAGCTATAGGCTGCATAGCCTTGATCTGTCCATCCATAGATTTGATCACCTGGGCAAGCACTGTTTGCACTCAAGCCCATGTAAGTTGGGTTCTGACTAAAATAAGGTAGTGAGTTGGTAATGGTAATGGTATCTGTCACGTTGTAAGTTCCGCAACCTGGTACGTCAAAAGTTACTATTGGATGATATTCACCTGCGGAATTGTACACATGCTCCACATAATCAGAGCCCGAAGCAAACTGACCATCATCAAAGTTCCAAGAGAAATTAGAAGCTCCGGGGAGGTATAAACTCATTGAAACCTGATCACCAGGGCAAGCTGTTTCAGGATTGATATTGAATGATTCTGGTGCACCACCAAGATTTACTTCAATGTTTGCTTGACCAATGTAGCTATACAGCGCATCATAGGCCCACATAGTTACCCAATAACTTCCTCCATGTTGATAGAAGTGAACTGGATTGGCAACATCACTGATAAATGTTCCATCACCAAAGTTCCAATCGTAATGAACACCAGCGGTACTCGTATTTGTAAATGTGACATTAGCAGGTGCGCACTGGCTACCCGCATCAGTAGTGAATGAAAATTGGGCAGATACCGCAGATCCGGCAATCATTACACCCAATAGTAATAGTGTTTTGAGCTTATTCATAGCATAGGGGGCTTAAAATTCTGTACGAAAATACAGATTTTGAGGTGTTTATGCACCATTTTTGTCAGTTAACTTTATTTCGTTAACGTTAAATTTTTAAATGTTTGTGATGACTGATTATCTGGTCAGGACAATATAATCTTGAAGAAGGGTTTTCAGAAAGGTGAGTTTTTTCTGTGGAACTTCGTCTAGTTTGAGTTCTTCTGCAGCTTTGGAAGCAAGGTCGCGAACCAATTGTTTGTGAGGCTCATTCGGATACTTCTTCACACGAGTGATCGCATTTTTGATTAAAATCATATCCTCATCTGTAAACTTTGAAACACCCAAATAAGTAGGTTCATGTTTTGATCTGTCCTTGATATTTAGGATATCTCTAATGGTATAGACTTGCTCGGGCTTATTTTTTACTACAGTAGTCTGAGCAACCACGTCTCCAATCCGCTGACCTTTTTCAGTAGTAGCAATAAAGATGGATGCAAATGCACCTGCAGAAAACCAAAAATCGATTAGTCTAAAAGCCCAACGTGTAGCGTAATCATTGATGTCTGCGTTTTCTCCATTTAATTTCACTACGCGAATTCCAAGTGCTAATTTCCCGACAGACTGACCTTTAAACACATATTCGCACACAAGGCTATAAAACATAACTGGCATAAGAAAAATGAATTGCATCACGGCTTCCATATCTGAATCCCAGGTATAAAATCGGAAAGCAGTCATTATCCATTCAATGATGAAAATGTAAACCAAAATTACCAGCAAGTCTAAAAAAAGCGCCACTCCACGATTCATGACAGATGCTGCTTCGTAGTCAATGGCAATGTTGTGCGCCGTTATGATGTCGACTTTTTTCAAACTTCAATTTTGTGTGAGCATGAAAATACAAATTTTCAATGAATACAACAGTTATTCATGAAATGATGCTTTAATTAAAGAGATTAATTATTTTTGGTCAAAATTTTGAAGCATGGTACAAGAACAATCCAATGAAAAGATTGATAAATTAATCAAACAACTGGAAAAAGGGTTTGATGGAGATAAAACGATAAAAGTTTTAATGGATTTGAGAGAAGACGCATTGAAAGATGAAGACCCACTTTTAGCTAAAGTATTGAGACTAGCATCTGAATACATTAAAGAAGAAGAGTGTTTTGACCATACTGTAGAAAAAGAAGAAGACGAAGAGGGTGAAGAATTCTTGATCGAACCAGGAACAGACTCTGAAAACCTTATTTATCTATTACAGCTTATCAAAAAGGCGGATAACAAATTTAACAGAGAAGAAATCAAGGAAATGAGAACCTTCTTGAAATTGAAACTCTACTAAGCGTAATTTAAAAAGCATAAAAAAAACCGAAACAAATTGTTTCGGTTTTTTTATATCTAGACTTTTCTTTTATGCTGGATCAGCTCCAATTTCTTCTGCAGATTTGATGGTCATCACCATATCTTCAATAATCGGCTTCAAGCTTCCCTCATCTTCAGATCTCATGATGTAGTTGTATCCACCAATCTTAATTTCACCATAGCAGTGATAAGAAGGTTTACCACCTTGATCTTCGTGTAATGTTCTTTTGTACATGATTAGATTCGGCTCATCTGTAAGGTACTCGATAATAAAAATCTTATCAAGATCTGCCAATCTCGCTTTTTCGTTTTTTACCTTATCTGGCTCTTTTCCATAATCTTCAATAATCATGTGAAAGTGCTTACCGATAATTACATGCCATAAGTAATCTCCATCATCATGTAAAACTTGAGGTTCGATTGCTGCACCTGTAGATGATGCTACATCTGGCACCATAAACTTCATGTTCAATCCATGATTTTTAAGAGACATCTCATTCATGTCTTCGAAATTCAACTGCTCTTCTTGTTGATTATCAGTGGTATCTGTTGTTTCTTCATCTCCACCGCACGACACTAAGAAAAAAGCGGCAGCTACGGGAACTAGAAATAATTTCTTCATTTTTTTTTGTTTAGGGTCTACTCGTTTTTGCTAGCAGAGGTAGGTGCAAAGAAACGAAAAAATTTTGCTTAAGTGAAGTAAAAAATCAATCAAATGGCTGTTTTGATGTCCAAAACAAAACTAAACTGCGCTTCATCTGTTCATTTTAAAGTGTAAATTTGAGAAGTATGAGAGTTTCAGTTTGTCGTAAAGCACATTTTAATGCGGCCCACCGTTTGCATAATCCATCATGGAGTGATGAAAAAAACCGTGCGGTTTTTGGAAAGTGCAACAACCCAAATTATCATGGGCACAATTACAAACTTGAAGTTTGGGTAAGTGGAGAGGTAGATACAGACACTGGGTATTTAATTGACTTGAAAATTCTCAGTGACATTATAGAGCAGGAGGTAGAAGATAGATTTGATCATAAAAATTTGAACCTGGACACTGAAGAGTTTAAAGAACTAAATCCGACTGCAGAAAATATTTGCGTTGTCGTTTGGAATCTAATTCGCGCGAAACTTGATGAGCAATTAGATTTGAAAATCCGATTGTACGAGACTGACCGAAACATTGTAGAATTTCCCTCAATTCAGTAAAACCGGTACTCATCAAACTTCAGAATCGTCAGTTTGTTTTTCTCGTCTCCCCTTGAAATGATTGCTCTCAATTTATCTGCATCATCTTGATATACAATCTGATCTTCGTTCTGTAATTTCTTGTTTCGGTAAATTTTCTTAGCGCTCAACCTACCTTTTTCATCATATTCAAACAACTTTTCTTCTTCGATAGAAAACCCTTTCCCGCTCAGTTCTTTCACCGAAATTAGCTGTCCTGTCGAATTGTACGAATAAGAAGTTTTTGTGCGACTTCTGCCATTGTGTAGTGCCGACTCCATCTTAATCAATTGTCCATCTTCATTGTGGTAAAAGAACTGTACTTTATAAATTCTACCTGCCGCATTATAGGCCTTTAACTTATAATCATTGCCTTCTAATGATTCATACTCGTAAGTTTCTTTAGATACTATCTTTGTTTGGTCTAGATCAAAGCTCAATTTGTTCTGTTGAGCGGCATAATCTCTCCTAACTTCTAGTGATGTAATGCGACTTTTTTCATCATAGGTATAGCGATACTCATAATAACCCACCCTATTCGACTCTTTGTGGACCAAAATGTTCCCTTTGTAATCGTATTGATAAGTGCTGACTAAGGTGTCATTTAAATGGATTTTATATTGCCTATAAAGTTGACCTAGCTTATCAAATTCATATACAAATCGATCATCATTGGGCCTAATGACATCCATATCAAATTTGGTAGAATAATTTCCTCTGATGAACTTGATGCCATTCTTTCTTATAAAATCTTTGTTGAAAAAGGGTTTATTTTCAAACACCTCTCCATTCTGATTTACAATCATTTGCGCCCAAATTGGCATCACCCAAAACGATATGACGAAAAGCAAGGTTTTCATGAAAAAACAAAGTTCATTAAATATCTAGTCGATTGGAAGAATAGGGACTTGAATTGATTCACAGCAAGTTGGTGAAAATTCAAGATAATAACGGTCTAATGGCAGTTGGTAACATTAACCCAAATACACGCGGTGCACGCGAGAGGATATACCTGCAATGATTTCATAAGGTATAGTGTAGATTTCTTTCGCCATATCGAAAATGCTGTTTCGATCTCCAAAAACCTCCACTTCATCATGCTCTTTGCAATCAATTCCTCTTAAATCAACCATGCACATATCCATACAAACACTTCCTATGATTGGGGCCTTTTTGCCATTAATGATCATTCCCCATTTACCTTGACTTAATCCTCTTCTCAGTCCGTCTGCATAACCAATCGGTACGATTCCGATTTTGATTGATTCGGTTGCGACAAATGTCCTGCCATATCCCACTGATTCGCCTGGTTCTACGTTTTTTATTTGAGATATTCTGGATTTCAGACTCAACACATTTTCCAATTCTGGATGGTTCTTCAAAAGTCCGTACATACCAATACCAATGCGCACCATATCAAAATGTGTTTGATGGTAATTGATTATTGCAGCAGAGTTAGCAAGGTGACGAATAAAACCATAACCCACTGCATCTTTCAATTTTCCTGACATGATTTCAAATGTTCGGATTTGCTCAAAAGTAAACTTAGTTTGGTCACGTTCATCTGCTGAAGCTAAATGCGAAAATGCAGATTTCACATAGACTTCAGGCTGAGTAATTAAAACACTGATGAGTTCATTTAAATCGTCTTGCTCAAATCCCAAACGATTCATTCCAGTGTCAATTTTCACATGAATTGGGAAGTTCTTTTTTTGTTTTAGAATGAGCGCATGAATGAAATCATTCAAAATCTTAGTCGAATAGATACTTGGCTCTAAATCAAAATCAATGATCTCTTCAAAGGCGTTTTCTTCAGGATTCATTACCAAAATTGGCAATTGAATTCCAGCTTTTCTAAGCACTACACCTTCGTCAGCATAAGCCACTCCAAGATAGTTGACACCTTCTTGCTCTAAAAAACGTGCCGTATCGACCAATCCAGTACCATAGCTTTGAGCTTTTACCATGGCCAACATCATAGTTTCAGCTGACAAATGACTTCTAAACACATTCAAATTATGTCGCATTGCTCCCAAATTGACTTCAAGTTGAGTGATGTGCTTTTTGAGAGCATAAAGCTGAACTAATCGCTCTAAATTGACTGATCGAGAACCTTTAAACAATATGGCTGCATCTTTAAACTCAATTCCAGATTTCAAAAAATCATCTACCGATCTGTAATAACCTCCTGCTATTCTAGAGTCGGCCAAAATATTTTGTTCGCCTATGAATATGATTTTGCTCAATTGAGCTCCGTATATCAAATCAGATAATGCATCACTTTCAGTGAGTTCTATTTGCTCTTTTGTCAAACTCAAGATGAGCACCTTCTTTTTTTCTTGCGCAACCTGATTTAAATGTCTTAGCGCAATCTCTAAGGCAGCAAGATCTGAAGTGTATGCATCATTAATTAACAAGCAATTGTCTTTACCTTCAATTTGCTCCAATCGCATGGAAATGGTAGGCAAGGTTTCAAACTTTGCCTGTATTTCTTCTTTGGATAATCCAAAGTTCAGAGCTACCTGTTCTACCAATGTCGCGTTTGAAACGGACGCTTCATCTGCATAATGAATCTGTGAAAGCAGTTGCTGATCAGAAGAAGCTTCAAACAGTTTTTCTACTTCAGAAAAGAGAACAAATTTCTCTGCTTTTTTATGCTCTTTTGAGTTGAAGAATGCATCATGTGCATCTCCTATTCCTGTGAAAACACCATGAGTCGGTCGAATCATTTTTACCAGCTCATCCATTTCACCAGGTGCTGATATTCCCGCTTCAAAAATTGCTAAATCATGATCTGCCGTCATCTCCAGAACGGATAAAGCCACCCCTATTTGTGAGTTATAACTTTTTGGTGATCGAACAATCGTGTATTTGTCTTTAAGGGTATGATAAAGCCATTCTTTGACGATTGTCTTTCCGTTACTACCCGTTATTCCGATAACTGGATAGTTGAAACGAGAGCGGTGTTTGCTAGCAATCAATTGAAGCGCAAGAAGTACGTTCTTTACTTTTAGCTGATGAATGTCTACACCTTCAATCATGCGCTCAACAAGTGCATATTTAACCCCCTTCTTTTGAGCTTCTTTCAAGTATTCATGTCCGTCCGTTTTTTGACCTTTCAGACAACAAAAAAGTGACTGTTCACTCATTCTAGGTGAACGGCTGTCTATGATTACATTTTTAATTTGAAAAGTAGCAGATGATTGAGGAGGGAGATCCACCTCAAGAATATGGCAAATATCTTGTATCGAAAATTGAAGATTCACTAATCAGACATCTCGTTGTAACAGCTTCGACATAAAGGTACATATTTGTCCTTTTCGCCAAGCACTACAACGCCATTATCTTCTGAAATTCTGTGAGAATATCTCGCTTTTCCTGAGCAAAAAGTGCAAACCGAATTCAATTTTTTAATCTCATCAGCTACCACCATTAATTGCGGAATAGCGCCAAAAGGTCTTCCTAAGTAATCCATGTCCAAACCAGCAACAATAACGCTCTTGCCCTCGTTGGCTATCTTTTCACAGACGTCAACAATTTTCTCGTCAAAGAATTGAACTTCATCAATAGCCACAACATCAGCATTCATGTAATAATCCAATATCTCTACAGACTTATTGACTGGATAAGCATCTGTTTCATTCTTATCGTGAGAAACAACCGCTTCTTCAGCATAACGATCATCCAATTTTGGTTTGAATACGAAAACGCTTTTGCCTTTTTCTCGTTGTTCTTGAACTGCTTTGATTAGTGAAGTGGTTTTCCCTGAGAACATTGGTCCGCAAATGAGTTTAATCTGAGCATTCTTCACTCTTGGACTGAAAGTTGTACGTCTTAGGATGTTAACATCCGTTTTTTGAGAAATTTCCACTTAATTGACCTTTTGCGACCAAATATAAATTTAATTTTATGCGAGCATTATTAATTGTGGATAACTTGTAAAAATTGGGTAAAACATCTCGACAAAAATGAAAGGATTAAGAAGACAAATTGAAGAAAAATTAGATGCGCTGGAGAAGGGTTCTTTAGAACTTTCAGAATTAGAAGGATTGGTAGAAGATAGTCGTGAATTATATGAAAGATTGCTCATATTAAAATACAAGGCCTACGAAAAATATGGTCAACCTGAGGTTCAAGAAGAAGCAAAAGAAACACCGGTAGAGGAAAATATTGAAGAGCAACCTACTTTGACTGAATCTATTGACTTCACTGCAGAAATTGAAGAGGAACAAGAAGCTGAAGAACAACCAAGCTTTGACTTTTCTATGATGAGTGAGGAAGAGAACGAAGTAGCCCAAGAAATTGAAGTACAGACTGATGAAGCAGAAGTCACAGAAGAACCAGAGATTGAAGAAAAAGAAGCGCCGATTGAAATAGGAACAGACATTTTCAAAGAAAGTCATGCTGAAAAAGTAGAAGCTGAGGATGAAAATTCATTGAATCAAAAACTCAAGGTTGAAGACGAACAGTCATTGAGAAAAAAACTCCAAAGCTCACCAGTATCTGATATCAAAAAAGAAATCTCGATTGCTAAGAAATTCGAATACATCACATTCATGTTTGATGGTAAAAATGAAGTGTACGAAGCAGCTATCAATGATTTGAATAATTGTTCGGATGGTGAAGAAGCCAAAAACAAACTCAATGAGTATTCTACCAAATACAATTGGGATCTCGAAAATAAATCAATCATCAAATTTGTTGAGCTGGTGGAAAGAAGGTATCTATGAGATGGTTACTCGTCTTTCTAGTTTTCAATAGCTCGCTTAGTTTTGGGCAGAAAGATTATGCCTTACAAATAGTTGACACACTTTGCTCTGACTATTTTTCTGGCAGGGGTTATGTCAACCAAGGAGATGTAAAAGCAGCCGATTTTTTAGTCAGTGAATTGGAAAAGATTGGTGTTCAACCCTTCAAAAAGAAGCCCTATACACAACCCTACTCCTTCAATGTTAACACTTTTCCGTATCCAATTGAAGTTATTTTAGATCAGGATACCCTCATTGCTGGAGCAGACTATTTGGTCAGTCCAATTTCTGGTACTGCTCAGGGTGATTTTCAGCTTATTGAAGTAAATCGAGAGAACTACAAAGATTTTATCGGCAACCCTTCTACTATTAAACAAATGGATCCTTCGCAAACCATTTTTGCATTCAATTTTATGGATGTTAAAAATAAGGAGCTCAAAAAAGAAATGGATGCACTGGCCTACTCCACCACCAGATATTTTCCGGTAATCACCTTATCCCAATCAAAACAGATGTATTCAGTGGGTCGTTTTCAAACTAATTACCCTTTGATTACAATTGATTCTGCCGCATACAAAGCATGCGAAAAAGTGAAATTAAAAGTCAACAATAAATATATCCCCACCTATACATCTAAAAATGTGATTGGTTGGATACCGGGTAAAAAGAAAAGAAAATACGTAGTGTTTTCAGCCCATTACGATCATCTGGGCAAAATGGGGCCAAACGCCATGTTTCCGGGAGCCAATGACAATGCGTCAGGGGTAGCCATGCTTCTTTCACTAGCGAAATACTTTAAGGCTCACCCACAAAAATACTCGATTGTTTTCTGTTTCTTTTCAGGTGAAGAGGCGGGTCTAGTGGGATCAAAGTACTTTGTCGAACATCCCTACTTTCCTCTTAAAAAAGTAAAGTTTGTATTGAATGTTGACATAATGGGTGCGGCTGATGAGGGAATAACGTTGGTGAACGGAACCAAGCATGAAGAGGCCTTTTCAAAAATGACGGAGATCAACGAAGAATTCAAACTACTCAATAAAATTAAAAAGCGTGGCGCCACCACCAATTCTGACCATCACTATTTTTCTGAAATGGGTGTTCCTTCGTTTTTTATTTATTCAATGGGTTCTGTAAAGAACTACCATGACATTTATGACACAGCTGAAAATACGCCACTCCACAAATTTGACGAAGTTCAAACCTTACTCACTAAATTTGTAGAGCAATTGTAATTCAAGATGGAACTCATAGATACGCACACGCACCTTTTTACTACTCAATTTGATGAAGATCGAACCACTATCGTAAAAGAAGCTATTGATGCAGGCGTGAGCTCTATGCTGCTTCCAAATATTGATTTGGAAAGTATAGACTCCATGCATGAGTTAGAAAAGCAATTTCCAGAACATTGCCATGCTATGATGGGACTGCACCCTTGTTCGGTCAATGAGAATTGGCAAGAACAATTAGCGACCATTCAAAAACATTTGTTCAGCAGACCTTATGTGGCAGTTGGTGAAATAGGAATTGATCTTTATTGGGATAAAAGTACTGTTGACTTTCAAAAAGCTGCTTTTGAACAGCAAATTCAATGGGCTAAAGAATTAGAAATCCCAATTGTAATTCATGTGAGAGACGCTTTTGATGAAGCTTTTGAAGTGGTAGACCAGCTTAATGATGATCAACTAAGCGGCGTTTTCCATTGTTTTACCGGAACCATTGAGCAAGCCAACCATATTCTAAATTATGGTGGATTCAAACTCGGTATTGGAGGGGTCTTAACCTTCAAAAATTCGGGGCTTGATAAGGTCGTAGAACAACTAAATTTAGAAGATTTAATCTTAGAGACAGATTCACCTTACTTAGCTCCACATCCTAAAAGAGGAAAACGTAATGAATCATCTTTCATAACTTATGTTGCCTCAAAATTAGCCGAAGTGAAAGGAGTTGGAATCGAGAAGGTTGCTGAAATTACCTCAGTGAATGCAAGAGCTTTGTTCAAATTGAATTAATGCCAATCAGGACAAGTGTCACAACCATTTTTGGTTCTTAAGTACCAAAGTACCCCACCAACAATTTGCCATTGTCCAAATACAAATTTGTGACTGGCATAATCTCCATCCCTAACAATTGTCGTGTTTCTTGGTAAATGGATGAAACCAGCTGAGTAACTATTTTCTAAAAAGAAGCGATTGAAAAAATCAAAGCGCAAACCAGCATGCGCAGAAAGACCATAACCTCCCAACTTAAAACCCGAATGAAACTGTTCATAATCCCAAACAAAATCTGTCTGTGTAATTACGATTCCAGCACCACCTCCTAATCGTCTTTGAA
>Ga0189274_100174_pt1 | contig 33799 bp, 26 predicted proteins | sample N5B1minimetaG_FD_130323 | JGI IMG/M metagenome (GOLD analysis project Ga0189274, IMG submission 130323) | Marine microbial communities from the Costa Rica Dome - N5 B1 mini metaG | ecosystem: Environmental > Aquatic > Marine > Oceanic > Photic zone | place: Costa Rica: the Eastern Pacific...
ACAACACCCAGCGATAACAACCGAACAAAACATTAATCGTTACAGAGGTCAATTAGATAAATTAGGATTCTCTTTTGATTGGGATAGAGAAGTTAGAACATCTGATCCAGCCTATTACAAATGGACGCAATGGATTTTCAAGCAACTTTATAATGCCTGGTACAATAAGGATTCAAACAAAGCAGAGTCAATTGATACACTAATTGCGACTTTCGAAAAAGCAGGTAATGGAGACGTGAACGCTCCCTCAGACCAAACTGAAGTGTTTACTGCAGAAGATTGGAAAGGATACACCCAAGCTGAGCAATCAAAAATTTTAATGAATTACCGCCTCACTTTTTTGGCAGATTCATGGGTAAATTGGTGTCCAGCACTTGGAACCGTATTGGCAAATGACGAAATCAAAGATGGGGTTTCTGAACGTGGAGGGCATCCAGTTGAACAAAAGCTGATGCGTCAGTGGAGCATGCGCATTACAGCCTATGCAGAACGATTAATAAACGATTTAGAAACAGTTGACTGGTCAGACTCAATCAAAGACCAGCAAAGGAATTGGATTGGAAAATCAGTTGGTGCATCTGTACATTTTCAGTTGGATGGTCATGAAGGTTCAATTGAAGTATTTACCACTCGACCTGATACCATTTTTGGAGTGTCATTTATGGTATTGGCTCCAGAACATGAGTTGGTTGACCAAATTACCACAGCCGAATTCAAGGCAGCTGTGGATGATTATAAAAAACAAGCGAGTTTAAAAACAGAAAGAGACCGTCAGGCTGATGTAAAAAATATTACCGGCCAAAATACAGGGGCCTTTGCGATTCATCCGTTTACTGGAGAGAAAATTCAAGTATGGATTGCTGACTATGTATTAGCCGGGTATGGCACAGGAGCTGTTATGGCTGTACCTTGTGGTGATCAAAGAGATTGGGATTTTGCCAGACATTTCGACATTGAAATCAAGAACATTTTTGAAGACAAAGATATTTCTGAAGCCGCCTATGCAGAGAAAGATGCGATCATCACTGACTCAGACTTCTTAACCGGATTACCAGCAAAAAAAGCCATAAAGACTGCCATTTTTGAAATTGAAAAACGCGGTTTTGGTAAGGGTCAAACCAACTACAGATTGAGAGATGCAGTATTCTCAAGACAACGTTATTGGGGAGAACCTTTTCCGGTTTATTACCAGAATGAAATTCCGCATTTATTGTCGGATGAAGAATTGCCAATGACCTTACCAGAGGTTGATAAATACTTGCCAACTGAAGATGGAGAACCACCTTTAGCAAGAGCTAAAAAAGAAGATTGGCCAATTTTCAAAGGAGACAGAATGGAGTACAACACTATGCCAGGATGGGCAGGTTCTTCATGGTACTTCTTACGTTACATGGATCCTCACAACGAAGAGGCCTTCGTTTCAAAAGAAAAAGCTGAATACTGGAATCAAGTAGACTTATACATTGGTGGATCAGAACATGCTACAGGGCACCTTTTGTATTCACGATTTTGGACCAAATTCTTGTATGACATGGGATATATTACATTCCATGAACCGTTCAAGAAAATGATCAACCAAGGAATGATCTTGGGACGATCTAATTTTGTATATCGCGATAAAGAATCAGGAAAGTTTGTTTCATTTGATAAAAGAAAAGAATACAAAACTGCGCGCTTAAACGTAGACGTTAACCGCGTAGAAAATGACAAGCTTGATTTAGAATCATTTAAAACCTGGATGCCTGAATTCAATAATGCTGAATTCGTTTTAAGTGATGATGGAACCTACTTATGCGGTCATGAGGTTGAAAAGATGTCAAAATCTAAATTCAACGTTCAAACCCCAGATGACCTTGTAGAGAAATTTGGTGCAGACACTTTACGTTGTTACGAGATGTTCTTAGGTCCATTAGAGCAGTCTAAACCTTGGGATACACAAGGAATTAATGGAGTGCACAACTTTTTGAGAAAGTTATGGCGTTTGTTTCATGATGCCGACAACAATTTTGAAGTCTCAACAGGTGAAGCGGATAAAAAATCAATGAAGACGCTTCATAAAACCATCAAAAAGATCAAGGAAGATTTAGATCGTTTCTCATTCAACACAGCAGTTTCTAACTTTATGATAGCTGTAAACGAATTGACAGATCAAAAGTGCAACAATAAAGAAGTTTTAGAACAATTGGTGATTCTTGTTTCTCCTTATGCGCCGCACATTGCTGAAGAATTATGGTCAAGATTAGGTCATGCTGAAAGCGTGACCACTGCAACCTTCCCAGAATTCAATCCAGACTATTTGGTAGAAGCTGCTTATGCTTATCCTGTTTCATTTAACGGAAAGATGCGATTCAAGCTAGAATTACCAACTAATCTCTCCAAAGAAGATATAGAGAAAGAAGTTATGGCTGCAGAACAATCACAAAAATGGTTGGATGGTAAAGCTCCCAAAAAAGTGATTGTTGTTCCCGGAAAGATTGTGAATATTGTGATATGACCCAAAGAAGAATTGGAAGGTTCTTTATACTCTATTGCTTCATATTGATTCTGATATTACTTTATTATATTTTCAATTTTGAAGAATTTCATTTGGATGGATATGGTGCCTTAAGTATCTCTTTGAGTTGCAGTTTATCAATACTCATCCCTTTATTCCTGGCTGTGATATCTAAATTTAAATTAGTTCGGAACTTTTGTATTGTTGGGCTTATTCTTGGTGCTATCAGTTCTTGGTTGATGATAATTTCCTTCTTTATTTTAATAAGTTGGTCGTTAATAGCTGGCTTCGTAGTCTATAGCGAACTTCATAAAACACCCAATTAAACCTTTTCAAAATTTCATAGTCTAAGTAGCAATCTAACAAACCAACAAAAAGAGCCAAAAAAGGTCGAGAAAGAAATAAAAAAAGCCCCATTCTTGGGGCTTTTTTGTTGCAAATAAAATTTAGTTTCCGTTATCGTTGAAAATCCAAATCTTATTCGCTTGATTAAAATGTATAGTTAACATCATAAGCAGGATATTAGATTTTTTCTAGACCCAATTTACACAGCATCCTGCAAATCAGTGATGAATAAAAAGTTTAAGTACATACATTTCTATTGAAGTGTATAAAATTGCGATTCTATGGTTTTAGCTGCTGTCGCATTATTTATATATTTACCTGATAGAGAGTGTCATACTTTCACCAATATCCACATGAAAAAAACCTAACTGTATGAAAATGAAGGCGATAATCGTAGATGATGAAGAATTAGCACGTAAAAACTTATCCATGTTGTTGGAGGAATATTGCCCTACAATTGAAGTGATTGGAGATGCAGGCAATGTGGCAGATGCTAAAAGTTTGATTGAATCTTCATCACCTGATGTGGTTTTCTTGGACATTCGTATGCCCAGCGGTTCTGAAGGATTTGATTTACTTGATCAAATAGAAAATCGCAATTTTTTAGTCGTTTTCGTTACTGCTTTTAAGGATTACGCACTAAGAGCTTTTCAAGCTAACGCTATCCATTATGTATTAAAGCCAATTGATATTGAAGATCTGATTGATGCTGTTGAAAGAATCACTTCTTCCAAAAACACCTTTTCTGAAAATCCTGAGAATTTTGAAACCTACTTTGAGTCAATCAAGAACCTCTCAAATTCAATGGACTCTGAGGGGTACGGAAACAAAGTAGCCATTAGTCATACTAAAGGAATTAAATTGATCCAAATAGAAGATATTGTTTACCCAGAAGCTTCTGGGAACTGCACTGTTCTCTATTTTTCAGACGGAACTAGGTATTTAGACACTCGAACTTTGAAAATATATGAAGGTATTTTAAATCCTAAAGTGTTTTACCGAATTCACAAGTCACACATCATCAACCTCGAATATTTGAAAGAATATCTGAATGAAGATGGGCATTTTGCAGTATTGAAAAACGGAAAATTACTTCCGGTAGCACGAAATAGAGTTTCTACGTTTGTAAAAACTTTGAAAGCACTGTAGGTGAGAGCAGCCTTATTCCTAATCATATCCTTGTCGACCCTAATGAGTTGGGGTCAACAATATAACTTCAAGAATTATTCAGTGAGGCAAGGACTTGCGCAATCACAAGTAAAAGTGATTCAGCAAGACTCTATGGGCTATTTGTGGGTTGGTACGCAATCAGGTCTTTCTCGATTTGATGGAATTACTTTCACCAACTATTCTGTAGACAACGGTTTACCTGACAATCACATTGAAGGCATTTGTGTGGATAGTAGCGGGAATGTTTGGATTGGCACACCAGAAGGTATCGCCATATTTGATGGTAAAAAATTCAAAGCCTACTATTTTGAGGAAACGCAACGCATTAATGATTTGGAAATTTTTAAAGGTAAGTTACACATTGCAACCAATGATGGCTTAGTAATTTTCAATCAAAAACAATTTGAATTCATAGAAACTGGAGAGGAGTCACTGTACATCCGTTCCCTGAAGAATTACAAAAACGAAGTGTTGTATTGCGGAACAAAAACCGGTTTATACAGTTACAACGACTCATTTACCCCCTTTTCAAATGAATTTATTGCTCAACTTAATGTATCAGGAATTGAAATCAAAGATGAGCACTTATTTGTCTCTACTTACGGTGACGGTTTATTCAGGTACCACTTAACAAATGATGATTATTTCAAATATGACTTAGAGTTAAAGCGGATAAGACATCTGTTCTTAAAAGACAACAAAGTAATGTGCTCCACACTGAACGGTGCAATCGAAATTGAAGGAAACCAAGCGACCTATTTTGATGAAAAAAACGGGCTCGCAAGTTCTCGTCTGATTTGTTCGTTTATTGATTCAGAGGGAAATTATTGGTTTGGTTCAGACGGGAACGGAATATTCAAGTTTTTAGGTAAAACCATTATTTCTTACGGAACTGCTGATGGTTTGAGTTCAAAGTTGGTCATGAACATCAATGAAGACCAAGATGGAAATTTTTTGTTTGGCACCTATGATGAAGGACTAACCGTTGAGAAAGAGGATAAAGAGTTTCAATATTTTGGCAAACGAGAATTACGTAACAACTCAGTTTGGTCAACATACATAGATGCCAACAACACCTATTGGTTAGCCACTACCAAAGGGTTAGATTGTATTAAAAATGGAACCACAGTCACCAACAATGCGACCCTAAATATCAACACGAAAATTAGAAGTATCATTGGTTACAAAAACAAAATCATCTGTGGAGGAACAGAAGGCGTTTACATTTACGATTTAGACTCAGATCAAACCCTATTTGTTGATAATACGCTCGATATGAACGTGAATGATTTATGTGTTGAAAATGATGAGTTATTCATTGCAAGTCGCACCGGCTTATTTGTATTAAACCTCACCAACTATAATGAACTTCGCCAGATTCAAATAGATGAAGAAACTGTAAATGCCGTAGCCTGTGACGAAGAGAACAACCTGTGGATAGGCACTGACAATGGCCTCTACGTTCAATTAATTGAGGGGCCAATAATTCCGATTATTCTTGACCAATCTGATTTTAAATCAAAAACGACCTTCGGAATTGAAATAAGTCGAACAAAAGATGTGTGGGTTTCAACCATGAACGGAGTTTATCAATTAACCAAAATCCCGAACGCGCGCAATAAAATAGCCATTAGTCATTACGGCTCAGCAGAGGGATTAATTGACCTAGAAGGTAATTTAAATGCCATTTATGAAGACAAAGCCGGTATGATTTGGGTCGGCACCTCGAATGGATTGGCAAAAATAGACCCAAGTCTAAAAGAAGAGCTTTTCAATTTCAAAGCTCCAAAACTCCGAATTACCGGTTTACGTTTGTTTATGGAACCATTCGATTATGATCGATTTGGTGCAGAATATGAGAACAATTCAGATTTTCCGTCTAGCATTACTTTGCCTTACAACCAGAATCACTTAACCTTTGATTTTATCGGAATCAACTTGAAAGATCCTGAATCAGTGATGTATGAATACCGTTTGTCAGGAGCTAATTTTGGATGGTCGCCACTTGACCCAGACAATTCTGCCACCTATTCTGCCATTTCACCTGGTGAATATGATTTTGAAGTTAGAGCAACAAATAAAAACTTTGTCTGGTCTGATACTGTCTCTATTTCAGTGACCATTCGCTCTCCTTTTTGGAAAACATGGTGGTTTATTATTTTGGCAAGTTCCTTATCTGCCTTTATCATTATCCTGATCTTTCAAGCGCGAATTCGAACCATAAAACAAAAGCAAGAAAATGAAAAACTAGGCTATAAAAACCGTTTACTCTTCTTGGAACAGCAATCATTGAACGCATCCATGAATAGGCACTTCATTTTCAACTCTTTGAACTCCATCCAATATTTCATCAATTCATCTGATAAGCGAAGTGCTAACAAGTACTTGAGCAGCTTTGCAAAACTCATTCGTAAAAACTTAGACAGCTCAACTGCAAACAATTTTATAGTGACCTTGCAAGAAGAAATAGATCGAATTGAACTCTACTTGACTTTGGAGAAAATGCGATTCCAGGACAAATTTGAATACCAACTCGAAGTTTCTAGCAGCATTGACACTGAAGGTATCGAAATTCCAAGTATGATCTTGCAGCCATTTGTAGAAAACGCCATTATTCACGGTGTCTTACCATTAGATCGAAAAGGAAACATTCAGGTCAAAATTTATGAAGAGTATGGCAATATCGTTTTTGAAGTCATTGATGATGGGGTTGGAATTGACAATACACTTGCTAATAAAAAAGAAAGTATAGAGGGAGACCATGAATCCAAGGGAATGGAGATAACCAACAGAAGAATTGAATTGCTTAGAAAATTAACTGGAGATCACCTTCTAATCGTTGGTCCTTTTCAATTAAATGATGGCGAAGGAAGTAGTTTAGGAACCAAGGTAATCATCAAAATGGAAATCAAATCGCACCTTGAAGAGTAAAAAAATTGTTAAAATATTTGTGTTAAGAACTTATTTGTCATATATTTGAAGGTAATAGACTCCCAAAAAGTCAGAAATAAGATGAAAAAATTGTTTTACATATTGTCGGTAGCGCTGTTCTTAGTGGCGTTTGCGTCATGTCAGAAAGAAGACATCCGTCCTTTCAATCATGGTGATAAGGCTGGTTGTGAAGAAGCAGTTTTTAATGAAGGCGGAACAAAAGGTCATGACAATGGCGGAATTGTTAACGGAACTGAAGGTATCACTGATCCAGATGAAGATGAAGATTTTGATGAAGATGAGGATGACAGAGATAACATTGTAGATCCGGATGAGGATGAAGACTTTGATGAAGACGAAGACGGAAAATAAAATTTCCAATCAAACATACTGAAAACCCTGACTTGTAGAAGTCAGGGTTTTTTTATTTAAAAATCAAAAGTTTGAAAGTACTGCTTCACATTATTACCAGCTTATTTCTGTTAATCGGAAGTATCGCACATGCGCAAAAACTAAAAAAGATTAAGGTTGATGATTACGACTGTTTTTGTAAAAGAGAATATACTGTTCTCAAGAAACAAACAGAAATAAAACACGGCAGATATCGGGTTACTCATGTTGAAGGCTATCCTATCTCTGATGGCTACTATAAAATGGACAAGAAAGATAGCCTTTGGACCTATTACAATCGTCATAAAGCTACCATTTCCTCACAGGGTTATTATACAAATGATACGAAAGTTGGTGTCTGGAAATACTTTAACACCAAAGATGAACTACAACATGCTTTCAATCACAGTACAAAGGCTTTACATTATACCACCTTTATCGATACAGTAATGTTTCGTTCAATTGTCTTGAAAGACACTATTATACAAGATAAAGTAGATCGAGCTCCTATCTTTTTACTTGGTAAAAGTGTACAAAACAGAATTATAGGTGAGAACATTAGTTATCCTCAAGAAGCCATAGCGAAGAATATTTTCGGAACGGTGAATGTCTTCTTTGTAATTGACGAATTCGGCGAGGCTAAAGACCATCATGTCAAAGACACTTTGGGAGGTGGGTGCGATCAAGAAGCGCTCAGAGTTGTAAAACTAATTCCTGATGAGTGGGTGCCAGCTGTCTATAAAGGTAAACTCGCCGAGTGTGAGATTTCTATTCCCATCACATTTGTACTGAATTAAAAAAGGCCATTCTCGATAGAGAATGACCTTGAATAAATGGTAAAATAAAAACTGTACTATTGTCTAAACAACTTCACCGTCTTAATGTTCTCCTGATGTTTAATATTTAGGAAATAAACTCCTGAAGGAATGTCTTTAGCATCTACCTTCATGCTTGTTTGCCCATTAGACAACTCACCTTTGAACACCTCAGCAACTCGCTGCCCTAAAGCATTGGTCACGAATAACTCGTATTCACCAGAAGTGATTAAATCAAGTTGAACGTTAAATTCAGTTTCAGAAGGATTTGGGAAAACATTTATTTCAGCTACAGGATCTTCAATGATTGAAGCCATTGCACCTGAATACAAATTGATGTCATCAATATACAGGTTGTTTCCATTATCATTTTCAAACTCAAATCTAAATCTAAAGTTAGACGTAAAATAAGCACTGTTAATGTTCGTAATCGAAACTTCTGTCCAGTCTTCGTCTGCTGGTGTATTGTAAGCTGAAGCAAGTGCATCAGGACTTAAATCGTCTCCATGAATATTTTTTCTAAGTGTCCATGTTTCGCCACAGTCGTTTGAAATATAAAAACGTAACCACTCATCATTTGAAGCAGAACGTTTCTTATAAGCATACTTAAACGTCATAATCATGTCATCTGAAGGGTCTACCACTGATAAATCAAGCGGTCCTGACATTAAATGATCTTTAGAACCATCAGTCACGCCAAAATTTGACAATTTAATGCATTGGTCACCTGAAGCTCCAAATCCACTTTGCAGTGCCCAAGTATTACCTGGTACATCTGTTTCAATAATCCAGTTTTGATTATCGGGTAAAGAACTATATGATTCAAATCCTTCAGAGTAAGGAAGAGGTGCTCCAGGACTATCTAATACAATCACATAAGCTGTCTCTGTTGTAGTTTCTGTTCCTGAACCATCAGTCACTTCAATACTCACATCATAAATTCCCGGAGTATCATAAGTTACTGTTACAATTGAGTCAGTAGATGTTGCCGGAGAACCACCATTAAAAGTCCAGTTACGACCAGAAACATTGAAATACGATTCATCCGTGAAATCAATTGTACCACCTGCACAAATTAATGTGTTGGTTGAAGAGAACTGAGCTTTACATAACTGAGCTGGAGTTCCAACACCGGTTGCTGTAGCATTTGCAGCTGAAACTAAATCTTGCATCCACGAATAGGTTGCCAAGTTCCCTAACATGATATCTACTTGATCTTGTGAGAACATATACTGACAAGGAGCATAACTCATAAAATTCTCCCATTGATCGTAAGCATCAATTCCGAAAGCATCATTTGTAGGAACCCCCGAACAACTGTTCTGTGACTGATTACAAGTCCAGAATGCTTCTTGTTGTGGAGGAGTATCACAACAATAATCTCCATTAGATCCGCAATCCGAATTTGAGCATCCATCTTGGAAAGTATGGAACAATCCCATACAGTGTCCTAATTCGTGCGTGAATGTTCGATCTCCACTTGCTGTACCAATTTGCCCGAAAGCATCATGTCTAATCACAACACCGTAAGTATTAGCCGAACCAAAATAAGGAAATTGTGCATAACCTAAAGTTACACCCTGACCTGATCCTTCAATTGACGACACAACCCAAATATTCATGTAGCTATCTCTGGGCCAAGCATCCAATCCTCCACCATTATAACTTTTTACATTATCCCCGGCATTCGTTGTACCAGAAGGTGAATATCTTCTTTCAACTCCGTTGGTACAGTTCCCCCAAGGATCAATTTTCGCCAATTCAAAAGAAACTTCTGTGATTCCAGCAATTGGTGCAAAAGGCGCATTTGCCGTATTTCTTGTGTTTCCAAAATCAGGATTGGTTCCGTTATAATCTTCATTCAATTGGTCAATTGCAGACTGAACTTGGGCATATGAAATGTTAGATGCACCGCCGTCATGGATCACATGCACAACAACAGGAATGATTCCGTTAGCCGAACGATCTCCGTAAGATTCGCTTGATCTGATGCGCGCAATTTGCTCTTCAATCAATTGATCTGCATTTGGATATTCTTGTTTCAATTTTTCTGTATGTGCGTCAGTTCCGCAAAAATGCTCTTGACCGAATGCCGTAATTCCTAAGAATAAGAGTGTAGCTGTGTAGATTATTTTTTTCATGTGTTACTCTTTTATAAGTTTGTATAATTGAAGTCGTTCAGTTCCTTCAATTCTTACTAAATAAAGTCCTTTGGAAAAAGAAGAAAGATCCAAATCAATGGTTGAAACTCCTTCAATCTCATCTTTGCTGAATGACTTCAACACTTTGCCGTCTGCGCTAAGAATGCTCACACTTTGAAGTTCACTTTGTGTTCCATTCAAATCGATTTTCGCTTGTCCTGTGGTAGGATTCGGATAAATGGTAAGTTCATCCATTTCATCAAGAGTTTCAGTTGAACTCATTGAAGCAGGATATAAGTTAATATTATCGATATAGATGTTATTTCCGCTCTCATTTTCGAATCTAAATTTGAATCTAAAATCAGAAACATAATAGGTTGAATTAATATTGTCAATTGTCACTGAATACCAATCATCAGCACTCTGTGGCACATAATCATAAGTTGCAACAACTGAGCTCAGATCATCACCATGAATGTTTTTTCTGAGTATCCAAGTTTCACCACAATCTTTTGATATATAGAAACGAAGCCATTCATCATTTGAGGCATAACGCTTACGATAAGCATAGTCAAAAGTAAATACCATTTCATCTGCAGGATCTACTCCACTCAAATCAATTGTTCCTGAAATCAATTCATCAGCAGTTTCATCTGTATTTCCGAAATTGTTCAATACAGCACTTGATGAAGAGCCCTGTGAACCTGCTTGAGCAGTTAATTCAAAGGTTCCTTGATTGTTATCATCCACTACACCCCAATTGATGAAATCTGGAATGGTGGATACTGTTTGAAATCCTTCTGAATAAGGTAGAGCCGATCCTGGATTGGCTAGTACTGAAATGAAAGCAGTTTCTGTTTTTGTTTGTGTACCGTTTCCGTCAGACACTTCAATTGACACTGCATAGGTGCCTGGGGTATTGTAAGTGATGGTCGGATTTTCTGCCGTTGAAGAGGCAGGAGTTCCGCCATCAAATGTCCAAGTTCTACTGGTAACATTGTGATAAGATAAATCAGTAAATGTTACCGTTTGACCTGCACAAATGGCTTGTGTATTTGCCGAGAAGTTTGCTTCACAAATATCTCCCGGACCATCTGTCCCTGTGTTTGCTAGGTTAGTTGGTGTCCAGAGGTTATTTCTTTGAGCAGTACTACTGTTTAGAGCAGCATGCATTCTTGCCACTTGCCCTTGCGTAAACATTCTACGGCAACTACCAGTGTATTCCATGTTGTTCTGAACATTGTTCACCCCTGCTCCACATGATTCACCATCCAAATCACAACCTGTCCATCCAATAGAATTTGGTGTATCTGTTACACCATCATCTTCGCTGCAGTTCCCGGGTTCATTTGGAGAGTTTGAGTTTCCCCAGCAATGCGCTATGTTCAACCAGTGCGCGCATTCATGCGAGATGGTTCTCCTTCTTCCTGTACTACCTGTTCCGATAGTTCCGCAATAATCATGTCTTAAATAAATGGCACCTGACATACTTGTAGGTGAATACCAGTTACCTGGGTAATTCGTATATCCAGCAGCACCATTTGGATCAGCAACTACAAATACATTTAGATACCTATTTTGAGGCCAAACACCATGCTCTGCCGCAACATCATTGATAACATCATCATCCCCATCATGCACTGTGTTTTGCGATATAGTTCGCGTGATACCAGGATGACAATTACCAGACGGATCTTTGGTAGCCAGTCTAAATTCTATATCAGGATTTCCGATTATTCCAGAAAAATCTGGCACTACATCTCCTAAATCAGAATTGGTAGCACTGTAATCTTCGTTCAGCTTTTCTAAACAATCATAAACTTGAGCGTCTGTGATGTTTTCTACTCCTCCGTTGTGAACAATGTGAAATACAATTGGAATAACGTATGAAGATCGGGCATTTGGATCATACTCATGCTCTAAATAATGCTCATAAAAAGATTGAAAATCTTCTTGATCTCTTTCATATGCTTCTTTCCATTCAGGATGTTCTTGAAAAGCTCTTTCTTGTTCAAGATTGTTTGCACATGGAACTATGTGCGAATGCGTGTCCTGCCCAAAGGCAAAACACGCATTCAATAGTGTTAATACTGCTAATTTCTTCATTTATTCTTTGATGAATTTTACGGTCTGCACTTTTCCTTCGCTTTCGATTCTCACCAAATAAATTCCTTTTGATAAGTCACCAGCATTGTACTGGATTTTATTCAATCCTTTTTCTAAAGTGCCCACATAGACTTCATCAACCTGCTGTCCTAAAGTGTTCAAGATAGCTACATTGTAATCTACTCCTTCTTTTGCACTTAGTTCAATTGTCGTCAAATCAGTTGATGGATTCGGGTAAACACTCAATGTGCTTGCCTCAGGGCTATCCACGATATCTGACATTGAAGAAGGGTACATGTTGATGTTATCGATATAAATATTATTTCCATTATCCGATTCAAAAACAAACTTGAATCTAAAATCAGAAACGTAATAATCAGGGTTAATGTTCGTGATGTCTACTGTATACCAGTCTTCATCTCCAGCTGGTGTGTAAGAACTAGAAGCTACAACATCACTCAAATCATCACCGTGAATGTTTTTACGCAACACCCAATTTTCTCCACAATCTTTTGAAATATAGAACTTCAACCATTCATCATTTGAACTATATCTTTTTCTATATGCATAATCAAAGTAGAAAATCATGTCATCACCAGGATCAACTCCACTTAAGTCAATCGTTCCAGAAATTAACTCGTCATCAGACGACTCTGTATTTCCATAGTTCAATAGTTTTGCTGACTTTGACGATCCTTGTGAACCTGCCTGACCAGTTAACAACCATGGATCAGTCCCACTGTAATCAACCACCATCCAGTTCTCGTTATCAGGTATTACTGAAATGTCTTCAAAATCTTCTGAGTACGGAAGTGTTTCTCCTGGATCAGAGAGTACAATGATATAATTAGACTCAGTAGTTGACTCATTGTTTGAACCATCAGAAACAGTTAAACTTACAGAATAAACACCTGGTGTATTATAGGTGATAATCGGGTCTGCGTCTGCAGATGAAGCCGGAGAACCTCCACTAAATGTCCATGATCTCGTTTGTACGTTATGGAAAGACTCGTCATAGAATTCAATAGATTGACCTGCGCAGATGTATCTCAAGTTTGATGAGAATTTCGCTTCACAAATCGCTCCTGGACCATCTGTTCCTGTTGCAGACAAATTACTTGCAGTACTTAAATTGTTTCTATCCGCAACACCACTATTCAAGGCATTGTGCATTCTTGCAACTTGCCCTTGAGTGAACATAGTTGAGCAGTATGAGTACTCCATAATGTTCTGTACATTATCAAGAGAGCTGCAAGAAGTTCCAGAAGTATTACATGTCGTCCAACCAATTGTATTCGGTGTATCAGAAACACCATCATCAGTTCCACATGAACCAGCATCTCCAGGATTATTATTTCCACCCCAAGGATGCGAAAGATTCAACCAGTGTCCAGCCTCATGAGACAAAGTGTGACGACCTGTGTTTGATGAAGTACCTATTGTACCCATGTAATCATGACGCATGTAGATTCCAGCATCCATTCCGTCATTCCAATTAGATGGATTATAAGTATAACCTGCTGCACCTGCCGGATCTTGACAAACGAAAATATTCATGTAGTCTGAAGCTGGCCAATAACCATGTTCAGAAACAATATCATTGATTAAGCCTGAACCTCCATCATGGTTGGTGTTTGTTGTATATGTTCTTGTGATTCCAGAGTGGCAATTCCCGTTAGGATCTCTCGTTGCCAATTTAAATTCTATATCGGCATCACCAATGATTCCCTGAAATGCGGCAACAGTATTGTTGACATCATTATTCATCATTTGGAAATCTTCATTCAAACGATTAATAGCATCATAAATCTGATCATCAGAAATGTTGTCTGCTCCGCCCAAATGCGCTACGTGCACAACCACAGGGATTGTATAAGAAACCCTGGCATTAGGATCAAACTCATTTGCTAAAAACTCTTCATACTCAGCTTGGAAATTAGCTTGCTGAATACTGTCTAAAGTCCTATGCTCTGGATGCTCTTGGTAGTACTTTTCTTGTTGAATGTGTTGTCCACAAAGAATAGGGTTTTCTGGTCCGTAAAATTCTCTGTCGTGGTTGTGTTCTTGTGCGAATGACAAAGTTGAACACGTAGCAATAGCAGCTAAAGTAAATTTTTTCATGTGTAAATTTTTCATGGGTGCAAAGCCTCTTTTGGGGTGGAGGTCAGCTCTGCTGAATTAATTAAGTACCTCTAATTTAGGTTAAAAATGGCGCCATTTCAAGTACAATATAGTGAAAGGTCGTTCTTATTGATTCAACGGTAGTTATAGACGGCATGAAAAATTTTTGAACGGTATACTATGCACACTTAGAAATCACGCACTGAGACTATTACCTCATTAAAATCATGACGTTTTGTAATGAGTTCATGGAGTTTTTTTGCCACTTGTTCAGGGGCAGACAATTCGTCATTCTTTTTTAAGTCATGGAAGTAATCTGAGCGGTTAAAGTCTGCTGGATTAGCAGATCGAATAGCCGTTTGCATATTGGTATCTACAACGCCTGGAGCGCAAGAATGAACTTTCCAATTAGACTTCTCCATCCAATCTAGTTCACCTGAAATAGTCTCAGAATACAAGTCTAAAGCTGCCTTTGAAGAACAATATGAAGACCATGCATCAATAGCGCTCTTCCCTGCACCTGAACTAATATTCAAAATGTGGAATTCCCCGGATTCATCCTGAAACGTTTTGACAAAGTTATTACACAATATTTGAGGGGCAATTGAATTTACTTTTAGCACCTGTTCTATTGCCTGATTGTCAATACCTCCTACACGTTTTATGTCGCCAACTACACCAGCATTATTGACTAACACCGTAAGCTCGCCTTTTTTGTGAAATGACAGTTTCGAAGCTTGACTCAAATCAGCTAAATCACAAGCTATAAATTCAAAGTTTGGATGAGCAATGTCGTTTTTGCGAGAAATCCCAATGACATGGAAACCTTCACCCAGTAACTGTTCGCACAAAGCTTTTCCAATTCCGGATGAAGATCCTGTTATGTATGCAACTTTATTTAGTTGGACACTCATTCTCTATCCATCCAATGATTCCACCTTCCAAATTATTCACATTATCAAAGCCATTCATTTTTAGAAACATGCATGCATTCATACTACGCTTCCCTGAACGACAACCAATAATGATTTGTTTGTCTTTTGGAAATTCTTCTATTCTTACTTCAATTTCACCTAGGGGAATGTGCATCCCATTCACATCATAAGCTACTTCATCAACTTCATATGGTTCTCTGACATCTACAAAAACGTGAGTACCGTCTTGAATCAAACTCAAGGCTTTCTTTGGACTAATTTCTTCTATATTCATCTTTTAATTATTCAATGCTTGTTTTAAATCCTCTATCAAGTCATGCGCATCTTCAACTCCGACACTCAGTCGAATTAAAGAATCAACTACACCTGCTTTTTCTCTTTCTTCTTTGGGAATAGCAGCATGTGTCATTGTAGCAGGATGACCACAGAGTGATTCCACCCCACCAAGACTTTCAGCAAGTGCAAATATATTGAGTTTACGCACAACCTCAAGCGCTTCTTCAAGACTATTACTAGCCAGGCTGAATGAAATCATACCGCCGAAACTTTTCATTTGACTCTTTGCTATTTCATGGTTCGGGTGATCTTCAAATCCCGGCCAATACACATTTCCAATTCTCGGATGTGATTTTAGGAAGTGTGCTACTTGGCTCCCGTTTTCACAATGCTGTTTCATTCTTAGATGCAGAGTTTTTATTCCTCTTAACACCAAAAAGCAGTCCATTGGTCCAGGCACAGCACCTGAAGAATTTTGGATACGATAAATCTCTTTTGCTGTAGCTTCATCATTGCAAACCAGCGCACCCATAACTACATCAGAATGACCTCCTAAATACTTAGTAACAGAATGCATTACCACATCTGCTCCTAAATCTAAAGGAGTTTGAAGATATGGCGTAGCAAACGTATTGTCAACAGCCAGCATCAACTTATGCTCTTTGGCAATATCAGCACATGCCTTAATGTCAATAATGTTCATCATTGGGTTAGTTGGAGTCTCTACCCAAATCATTTTGGTATTTTCATTGATCTCAGCTCGAATGGCATTTAAATCATCCATTCCGACAAAATGAAACTTCAATCCATACTTTTCAAACACTGTTTTAAAAATACGGTAGGTTCCGCCGTAAAGGTCATTTGTTGAGATAATTTCATCTCCAGGATTAAAGATTTTAAGCAAACAGTCAATGGCAGCAATTCCGGATCCAAAACATGCACCAAATTTTCCATTCTCAATGGCTGCTATGTTCTTTTCTAGCGCATGCCGTGTTGGATTTTGAGAACGAGAATAAGCGTAGCCCTTGTGCTGTCCGACACCTTCTTGCACATAAGTACTTGTCTGATAAATGGGAGTCATGATTGCACCAGTAGCTGAATCAGGTTCTAAACCTGCATGGATCACTTTAGTGCCAAATTTCATGTCTTTTTCTTCCATCTGCATCAGTTTAATACGAAATTACTCAATTTCTTGTATCTTTTGGATGAATGCGTAATCGCCAAATGAAACAACTACAAAAAACGATAATCATCATTGGATTGCTACTGGCACCAATTTTTTCTTTTGGACAAGAAGATGGACCTTACTTCAACTTAGAAGATAACTTTCATCCAAACAACGGAAGGTATGTGATGAGAGAAATTTATTTTGGATTTGATCATCCAGGAATAACTGAGCAAAGTCTTCCTGAACTTGAAAAGGTGTCTGCCTTTCTTAAATCTCATCCAAACTATTCCATACAGATATTGGGCAATACAGATTATCGCGGTAATGATGAATACAATTTGAAATTATCAGAAATGCGCGCCAGATCAGTTATGAATTGGCTTGTTGCAGATAGCATCAGTTCGGACAGAATTGAAGCGATTGGGCTCGGAGAAACCGCTCCTTACCGGGTTCAAGAAGAAGACACCAGTGGATGCTCACATTTAATGATTGGGGAATTGCTGAACAAATCAACAATAAACCAATGGGAAGACCCCAAGGAAAAAGAGTGCGCTTTGCAATTGAATAGGAGAATTGAAATGAAAATTGTCTCAGGCGGAAGTATTCCCGAATTTGAGGATAAGCTGGTGTATCATGACATTTACTTTGAATTAGCTAGTTATAACATTCTACCGCGCAGCCAAGGTCTTGTGTTCAAAATAGCCAACCTCTTAAAATGCTATCCAAATTATGTATTTGAGATAGCCGCACACACTGACTGTAGAGGAAGTGCAGCTTACAGCATAAGATTATCGCAGAAGCGAGCAGAAGCAGTACGAGAACTCCTGATTTTTTGTGGCGTAAATGAAAATCGATTGATCGCAAAGGGTTATGAAGAAAGCGACCCGCTCGAGTACCAAGGTCAAGAATTGAGCTGCGATTATATTTCAACATTCTCAGCAGATAAACAAATGGTCGAACAACTGCATCAATTGAATAGACGGATTGAGATTAAATTGATTTCGACTGACTATAAAGCACCTTAGAAAAAAGCTCTTAGTTCCATTCCGCCAGAATGAATGGCATTATTATCCTCAGATTTTCGTCCGTTGTAATTGAAATTCAGCTGTAAGTTTTTAGCTACTTTTCTCTGATAAGAAAGGCCCCAAGTAAAATTATTTCCTGGCTTCAACGCCTCTAACATTTCAAATGCGAGAGAGGTATTTGCATCACCGGTGTAGGTAATTAAAATGTAATTCATACGCGCATTGAAACTTCCCTTTTTTGCTTGGTTGTAACGCAGATCAAAACCTACATCTCTTATGGTTGCAAGCTCTAGGTTATCAGATTGATTTTGTTTCTCTGAAAATTTTGCATTCATACTAAATCTAAATTCTGTGTTTGGCTGAAAAGCGAACTCAGGCTTTATTTCAAAATATTCTAAGAAGAAATTCCTTGTAGGTGCATAATCCGAAGCATTCTTCTTTCGACCTAAAATCACATTTGTTTTTAAGGTGTATTTTTTTGCTAAGTTCCAGCGAATCCTTAATTCATGAAAGGTATTTAGTCTGGAATCGAAACCGTTCGATAATAAAATCTTGGAACCATTCTCTTGGTATGAATAATTCGCCCCGAAAGTTGGATTCGTTTTGTTGAAATAAAACGTATTTCTAAATGAGGTAGCAATTGAAACTAATGAAGTATCTGCAATTTCGTAAACAAACGGATTAAATGCTTGAAGCTGCTGTTCGTCTGATGTTTTACGATTGATTTTATACACCACTTGATCACTAAATCTTGAGAGCAGCTTTTTCATCCCTTCTTTATTTCTCCATATGCGCTCTGGACGAATAAATATGCTGGTATTAAACTGATTAGTGAATGATTTCACATAATTATTTGTTGGTATGAAAACTCGAATATATTGTCCTTGATCTTGAAAAGCAGCTAGCTCGAACTCACCTAAATCTTTTATGCCATCATTATTATAATCTATCCAAGTGTAATTCCCTTGACCATCATTGACTTGTATGAACACAAATTCTCGTCTCAACTCTAAACCAGAACCAATTTCGTAAAAAGTGGTTGCGGTCACAGCGCTCTTCCATAGCCTAAGCACATGTTCAAGACGATTTAACAAGGTGTTTTCGGGCTTTTCATTGAAAAGTGTCGTATCCAAAATTGCCAATTTTCGATAATTCAAATTAAGCTTGAGCACATTGTTTCTATTCTTCACAAAATCAGCTTCTGCACCAACAACCTGCGCTCGGGTAGCCTGCTGTAACTGTATCGAATCTGAGAACCAATCATACCGTTCTTGATAATAAACCGAGAACCTATTAATCAGTGAGTCACCTGTTGATATATAGGCTTTCCAATCGTAAAAGCGGTAGGATGTATTCTGCAAAAAATCTACGGTATCAGCTTGTCTTTTATTTTCTTCATGAATATCTTGAAACCCAAACTTCACCCATTTGAATGACTTTGATATTTTACTATCATGCCTAAGAAATGAGGTTTGCTCTCGGCCATCCGACAACAAATATGAGGCATTGATTTTAGCCTTAAAGCCTTTGTGACTGATATCGGTAAACAATCCATTTCTGATTCCCAAATAATCTTGACCCCAAACCAAGTTGTCAAAATCGTATCCTATCTTTCCCCAATTCTTATGTTGTAAGGCAACCCCTGCATTGGCCAACCATTGATTACCAGAGTACGGTTGGTTTCTTACATTCCAATCTCGATCAAACTCAGCAGAGCGGAACCATTGAATTGGCTGAAAGTGTCGTTGCTGCAATTCAAAATTTGCTTTGCTTTGCAATTTGATATTTTCATTGCGTAAGGGTTTGTTCGAAGCGATATTCCATTTGACTGCAATACCTTGGTTGTCTCCAGCATCCAATTTCGAAAAGGTGTTTCGGTCTTCATTCGAAATAGCCACCTCTAACATGGTTTTGACATATTTATTAAATCGGTATTCAGTTCCTACAGATATCATTTGCTTCTGCTGCGGTGCAATCAACAACTGAACCGCTTCGTAATCACCCTGCGGAACTCCTGCTACAGGGGCCACCCATTTATACACTCTGCCATTTGCTGTGAACTGGTCAAAAACATAGTCCCCTTTATTGGGACCGACCTGTCTAAATCCAGCTTGATAAATAGCCGAGTCTGGATTCACTGAAAATACCAAAACTGAATCATACCCTAAAGTGTCTACCAATTGATACAATACCCGGTTATCAAAATAACCAACACTATCAATGCTGTTCGCAAATGCTTGTTCAACATCATCTCCTACATCAGCCAAAATCCCTCTTTTTTCAAGGGTTAGATTCTGTTGGATGCTTTGGTTCTTGGCGTCCTGCTCCGTGTATATATTAATCCAACTATCAAATTTTTCGCTTTTAAACTCTGCGTTGTAGGTGATAAGTGATCGCGCATAATTGAGATCTGAATACTGAAACTCGACAATAATTCGCTTGTCTTTGGTGACCAATTGTTTCGCGGTAAACGTGATTTCAGCCGTGTTGTAATCAATGGTGTAATCAAACTCTTGCCCTCTTGTCATGAGTTCACCATCTATGAAGACCTTTTCAGTACCTGCCAAAATGATAATGAAGGGTTCATTATCTGCTCCCGTCAGTCTATATGGTCCTTGATTACCTTCTATTCCCTGGATAATATTTCGACCAAATTTCCCCCTAGAAAAGGCGCCACTTAGCTTGTGATTTACCTTGATATTTTGTTGTTTTTGCTCAATCGTGTGATAGGCTTCAAGTGAAACACCTTGTGCTCTCTTGGCATAATTGAGAAAAAATCCTTTGGGTTTTCGCAACCAATAATCTCCTCCTATGACTGCAAAATCATCATTGTAGATTTTCATGTATACTTGATCAAACTCTTGAAGCTTTTGCGTATTTCCCTGCGGCTGGAAAGGGATGTTGTTGTCACTAATAGACCCTTGCATGTATAAGTTTGGACCAATTTGCCCATCTAACTGAAGGTTCAGGGTAGATTGTAAAGATAGATTTTGAGCGTTGCCAACGGTAACCCCCCTACTTATAGATCCTTGTTTATTCAGTTTAGATGAACCAAAAAGATCAGAGTTCTTATCTGTTGCTGATACCGTATAAATAAAAGGCTTTACATCTTCTACAGTATCGGAAACAATCAAGGAAGAGTCTCTCAAGGCAAAGGTCTGATTGAGATTGAAAGGCATTCGTTCATAGGTAAACTCCAAAACTCCAGACTGAAAAGATTTGTTTAGCAAGCAAAATTGGGCTGTAATAGGATCAAGATAGAAATCATCTCTACTTAATTCATTGTTTTCAAGTTTCACTTTAAAAGTAGAAATGTAGATACTGAAACTATCTACAACTATGGTATCAGTTGTGTATGGAAATGTTACTGTTCTCTGCGACCAACTGTGATTACAGATTAAAAGTAAAAAGCAGATGATATGAAGTTTGATAATTCGCACTGCTAGCGTAAAGATAAAGCTATTAGCAGAACGAACAGTCAGTTTAAAAATTGTCAGCTTTAAACAAAAGCTGTATGAAATAAAAAAGCCGAGACAATCTCTAGAAAGCGGTCATGTCCCGGTCTTAATTTACCCTTCTCCTCACATCTAAATAACGGTATTTAAATTTTGGTTACATTATATCTCAAAATTTCAGTAAATGTTCTCAATCAAAACAAGGTGGGTAAAAGTTTTTGAATCAATAGATGAAATGAGAACATTAACTCAACACAACAGGAATCATCCGCTGAAGATTCAAGGAAAAGCTTTGCTCTTGGTTCAACACCAAAACAACTTCTTTCTAGTAAAAAATAAATGTCCTCATCAAGGTATTAGTTTAGAAAAGGCAAGTTGTGAAGATGGTTACATAGTTTGCCCTTGGCACCGTTATGGTTTTGACTTGAAAACAGGTAGAGGCGCGGGCTTACACCTTGAAAACTACCCACTTGAAGAAAGAGAAAACGGAGTCTATGCCGGCTTCGAATATTTCAGCTTATTCTAAAATTTTACATTTTTTTCATAAAATGTTTAAACATATTTTGAGATTTACTGTTATCTTTGATAGTATTACTATTTATTTTGATTGTAGAATTATAATATATGGATGGATTACTACCCAATATTCATGTTTCAGTAAACGAGAAACTTTACTTGAAAAATCCTTATTCCACTGATTTAGGTAGAAGGATTTTACAGGGAAGCATAGACTTGATTGACGAGTTAGGCTTTGAGAACTTCACGTTTAAGAAACTTTCAAAGAAGATCGGATCAACTGAAGCTTCAGTTTACCGCTACTTTGTGAGCAAACATCAACTCTTAGCCTATCTCCTTTCTTGGTATTGGGGTTGGATGGAGTACCGATTTATTTTTGAATTGAATAACATTCAATCACCTCAAGAAAGATTGAGAAAAGCCATTCACCTGATCACCGAAGAAATAGAGGAAGACCTTTCCATCAGTTTTATCAATGAAGTCAAATTATATCACATTGTCATTGCAGAGTCATCAAAGATTTACTTGAACAAAAAGGTGGAAGAGGATAATGAGCAAGGGTATTTCATGCCTTATAAAAACTTTGTTCAAAAGATCAGTGACATCATATTAGAATTGGCTCCTTCATACAAATACCCACACATGCTGGTTTCAACAATTATAGAAGGCGCTCACCACCAACGATTTTTTGCAGAACATTTGCCTAGGCTTACTGATACCATTGATGGTGAAGATGCAATCACGAATTTTTACTTAAACATAGCATTAGAACAAATTAAACATGGATAGTCAAATTGTAAAACGACCGTTAAGCCGATTATGGCTTTTACTGAAACCAGATCAGTCTGAAATCCGAAATGTGTACTTATATGCATTTTTTAATGGAATTGTCTACTTGTCATTACCACTAGGTATTCAAGCCATCATTGGATTAATTCAAGGTGGGCAGGTAAGTTCTTCATGGATAGTCTTAATCATTTTTGTACTTGGCGGAATTGCCTTGAATGGGTTATTGACGGTAAGTCAAATGAGAATAGTTGAACACCTTCAGCAAAAGATCTTTACCCGTGCAGCTTTTGAATTTGCGTATCGAATTCCACGAATAAAATTAGAAGCACTTTACCGGCATTATGCTCCAGAATTGATGAATCGATTTTTCGATATCATTTCGGTTCAAAAAGGATTAACTAAAATTCTGATCGACTTTACCAGTAGTGCCATCCAAATTTTATTTGGATTGATATTATTGAGCTTGTATCATCCATTCTTCATCATATTCAGTGCTATTCTGGTTATTTTAATTTGGCTAATCTTCAAATTGACAGCACGTAAAGGAATGGATTCTTCGTTAAAAGAATCAAAAAAGAAGTATGAACTGGCACATTGGCTAGAGGAATTAGCCCGCAATAACACCACATTTAAACTGGCAGGAGAGACTAACTTACCCCTAGAAAGAACTGATCGTGAAGCTGAAGGCTATATCAGGTATCGTGAAAGCCACTTTAAAGTCTTAATACAGCAATTCTATTTGATGATTGGTTTCAAGATTATTGTTGCCGCTGGTCTCTTAGTAATTGGAAGTATTTTGGTAATGGAACAGCAGATGAATATCGGACAGTTTGTTGCGTCTGAAATCATCATATTAATGGTATTAGGAGCAGTTGAAAAACTAATCGGAAGTTTAGAAACGATTTATGATGTATTAACTTCTCTTGAAAAAATTGCCCAAGTTACTGACTTAGAAATGGACGAAACAGAGGGGATGGATATTGCCACAAAATGTACCGACAAAGGTATGAGCATTGAATTTCAAAACGTGGATTTCTATTACCCTGGAAGTAAAAACCCAACACTCAAAGGAATCAATTTTAATATTGAATGTAATGAGCATGTCCTCATCACAGGTCACAACACTTCTGGAAAAACCACATTGCTTCATTTAATCGCTGGCGTATTTAGACCTCAAGAAGGAAGCATCAATTACAACGATTTTCCGCAAGGAAATTTAAATCCTGAAAAATTACGTTCTGTGATCGGAGATTGTTTGATGGAAGAGAAACTCTTTGAAGGTTCGATTCTTGAAAATATTACAATGGGGCGAAAATCAGCAACCTTTGAAAATGTTCAATGGGCAGTTAAAAACCTAGGATTAGATGATTTTATAAAGTCACAGCCAAAAGGATATGAATCCATCATTCAACCTGAGGGTAAACACTTCTCACAAGGTACCATTGACAAATTATTATTGGCAAGATCAATTGCTGACAAACCGAAAATCCTACTCATCAAAGATGCCTTTCAATCTATTCAGCGAGATGAAAAGAAAGCAATTATCGATTTTCTACTCGATAAAAACCAACCATGGACACTAGTTGTCTCTTCTTCTGATGACTATCTAGCGACCAAAGTAGACCAAATATATCTACTCGAAAACGGTGAAATTATCGAGAAAGGAACCTATGATCAACTAAAAGATAAACTTTTATAAGATGTTAAACATATCTAAAAACAAAATATCAGAACAGGTAAAATCTGTTCAGCTGGCTACCCTTGAGAAGGTAGAAGCAAAGAGGTCGAGCAAGGTGCTGCGTAAAATAATGGTTCGTGCATTCATTATTTTAATCATTACTTTACTAATGCCCTGGACCCAAAACATTAGGTCAAACGGAAACATTACTACACTTAATCCAGACCAAAGGCCACAAACTATCCACACTGTGATTGGCGGACAGCTTCAAAAGTGGTATGTCAAAGAAGGTGATCGTGTGAGAAAAGGTGATACAATAGCCTTTCTGTCTGAAACTAAATCAGATTATTTCGATCCTCAACTCCTAGAGAGAACACAATCACAAGCAGAATTGAAAAAACTAACAGCTGAGTCGTACAAAGAAAAAGTTGCAGCCTTAGAAAATCAAATTAAGACCTTGGGCGTTCAACGAGATTTAAAACTGAACCAAGCGAATATCAAATTGAAACAAGCAAACTTGAAAGTAACAAACGACAGTATTTCGTTTCAAGCAGCAAGTTTGGCATATCAGACCGCATTTGATCAGTATGAACGTATGAAGCAACTCTACGAACAAGGGTTAAAATCAAAAACAGACCTTGAAAACAGAAGAGTGAAGATGCAAGATGCATTATCGTACAAAATCGGAGCAGAGAATAAGTACCTGGCAAGTCAGGCTGAGGCAGTTAGTGCAAAAATTGAAATCTCAAACATCCGATCAAAATTTGAACAAGATTTGGCAAAAGCTCAATCTGATAAATTCTCAGCGCTTTCTAATCAATTAGACTCAGAAGGATCTGTCAATAAGTTAGAAAATCAATATTCTAATTATCAAATAAGAAATGGGATGTACTACGTATTGGCTCCGCAAGATTGCTACATCACCAAACTAATCGCAAACGGTATTGGAGAAACTGTTAAAGAAGGAGCTCCATTGCTAACCATTATGCCAATGGATTATAAACTTGCGGCTGAGATTTACATTGACCCAATTGATCTCCCTTTACTAAGAGTGGGAGAACATGTTCGTCTTCAGTTTGACGGATGGCCTGCTATTGTTTTCTCAGGCTGGCCAAATGTATCTTATGGAACTTACGGCGGAACCATTTATGCCATTGACCAATACATTTCTGAAAACGGAAAGTACCGTGTCTTAATTAAAGAAGACCCACTCGATCATCCATGGCCAGAAGCACTCAGGTTTGGAGGCGGAACGAGCGCCATGATCTTACTCAATGATGTTCCTGTAGGATATGAATTGTGGCGAAAAATTAACGGATTCCCTCCTGATTTTTATAAAGGTAAATTTCAAAAAACGACCCATAAATTGAAATAAAATGAAGCTCAAGTTCACCCACATTCTCGGCTTACTTCTTTTTTCAATAGCATCAACGATTGCTTTTGGGCAAGATTCGACTGTTCTAACTTTTGATGAGTACAGAGCAATCGTTCTTCAAAATCACCCGCTTTCTAGGCAATCTGATTTATTAATTGATAAAGGCCAAGCTTATCGGCAAAAAGCGAAAGGGAATTTTGATCCTAAAATTGATGCGTCTGCTCAGCAGAAGTATTTCAAAGGCGATCAATACTACTCCCTTCTAGGGGCTGGATTAAAAATTCCAACTTGGTATGGATTATCTGTTAAAACCGGGTTTGATCAAAATGATGGGACCCGTCTTAATAACCAAAACTATTTGCCAGATGCGGGATTATGGTATGCCGGAATTGAATTAGCGGTAGGAAGAGGTTTATTAATTGACAATCGCCGAGCTGAATTAAAAAAAGCCAACATCTATGTTGAAAGCAGCATCCAGCAACGTAGAATATTATTGAATGAATTGATGTATCAATCTTCTGCTGCATATTGGGATTGGTTCAAAGCATATAACAAAGTAGTTGTTTATGCAAACGCCATGGCTAATGCAGAGTTTAGGCTCCGCTCAACTGTTCAATCAGCTCAACTCGGTGACAAACCTTTCATGGATACATTAGAAGCCCATGTCCAAATGCAAACGGTCGCTTTTTCTTACCTAGATGCCCAATATGATTACTTCAGCAAATCAAGACTGTTGGAGATCTATTTATGGGGACCTAACCTAGAACCACTAGAATTAGACAGTTTAACTGCTCCTCCTTTGTATGGTAATCTCACGAATTCGAATATGGATCCAGAAATCCTTTTGAAAATTGATTCAATCAGAACCAATCATCCTGAGCTACTTAACGCCCAATATAAAATTGACATGAAACAAGTGGACATTCAATTAGGCCGAGAAAATTTAAAACCGGAATTAAATTTTAAGTACAATGCTATCGCGGAGCCGATTTCTGGAAATCCGTTCACAGAATACAGCATTGAAAATTATACTTGGGGAGTAGACTTCTCTATTCCAATTTTTCTCAGAAAAGAAAGAAACCAACTGAAGATCTATAAAATAGAGAAAGAGAACTTAGAGAATTCACTGGCATTTAAACAAAGTCAGATTAACTACAAAGTAGAATCACAGCTTGAATATTTGAACACGGTTCAACAACAAATCAATATTTGGAGTTCAACCACCGTGCAATACGCAACTTTATTAGATAATGAGTTCACACTATTTAATATTGGCGAAAGCTCTATGTTCAAAGTCAACTATCGTCAAAAGAAATATATCGAAGCTCAAAACAAATTAATTGAAGTGATGGCTGAAAACGAAAAGTCCATCCTCAAACTTGAATACGTATTAGGAATCTCAAACTAACCAAATGGTACAACTCAATATAATCGTTCATCAAAAAGACATTGCAGAACAAATGGTGAATTCGCTTTTTGAACATCAATTTTTAACAGAAGCTGCCATCATCAAACCAGCTGAAATACTTCGTTCAAATAGCGGGTTTAAAGGTGAGGATAGTGTCATTATTAGTGGCATCACAAAATCTTTGTTATTCAATGAAATCAATAACCATTTGAAAGAACATTTCACAAATCATCCCTTTACTTTTTACACCACAGCAATCATTGATATGGACAATGATTACAGAAACAAAATTCGAAACGAAACGGCTAGCGTTTAGTGCTCAGTAATGAAAAATAGTTAATTTAGAATCAACAAGGGGGTATAGCTCAGATGGCTAGAGCGTTTGACTGGCAGTCAAAAGGTCCTCGGTTCGATTCCGAGTATCTCCACTCAAACCTGGTTTTTACCGGGTTTTTTTTATGCGTCTTTTTTTTTACCTTCAAGCTTTCGTTAGAACACAAACGAATCTTTGTAGTATTAATGTTCTATAAAACACAATGGAATATACCGATATTTTAGTTGCAGTCAGAAAAATTGCCAGAGCCATTAATTTAGACTCTAAAAGAATTCAAAAACAATCGGGCTTGAGTATACCCCAAATATTGAGTTTAACCTTTATTAGCAACTGCGAGAATTATGAATGTGCTCAAATTGAATTACGTAAGTATCTCCAGCTAAATTCAAGCACGGTTACCGGTATAGTTGGCAGGCTCATACAGAAGGGATACTTAGCTAAAATCCCATCAAGAGGAGACAAAAGAAGCACTTGGCTGTGTTTAACGGCTTCAGGTTTGAAGCAAGTCGAACAGGCGCCCACCCTATTTCAAGATCGTCTTGCTAGTAAACTTATCAAACTCTCTGATGATAAGGTTCAGGAGATTGACAAGGGGCTAAACTTATTAGTCGAACTACTCGGTGATGAAGAGCTTTCAAAGAACATTGAAAATCCAAATCAACTATAGCTAACCCTCATAAAATCAGCCAAAAATTTGGTCAATCGATAAATTGTTTATATATTTGTGTCGTACAGAACATATTATTATGCTCATTCGACTCAATAACATATCATCAAAAACAGACAAAAAAGAGATTAGAACACTCTTTGAACCGTTTGGACGTGTTAAGTCAATCATCAAATCTTCTCGCCATTACTACGTGAGAATGCCGCACTTGCATTCAGCTAAACTCGCTATAAAGAAGTTGGATGGAATGCGTTGGAAAGGACACACACTTGAAGTGAAACGTGCCCAACTAAACAATCAAAATCCTGTTTGCCTCACGCAAATAGGAGCACTAAGATTGCTCTAAGATATTCCTGAATGTACAGCTTGGTTCTCAAAAAGTTTGAGGACCTATAACTATTTGTATTAAACCTAAAATTTAATCATGAAACTGAACTTGAAAGAAAAGTTAGATTACAAAGTCATTACTAAAGACGAAGTAGTTGGTAACATCACCAATTTTTATTTTGACACCGAAAAATGGAAAATCCGATATATAGAGGCGGATTTTGGCGGATTATTTACCAATAAAAAATACCTCATCCCAGTTGAGTGTGTCGATACGCAAAGGTGGAAAGACGATTTGCTCATTCTTAACTTCAAATCTGCAAAGCTGAACAAGCTAGAAGAATTCACTGAAAAAGAAGGGATTAGTCGTAAACTTGAAAAACAGATTATCCGAAACTTTAATTGCAGTACTTATTGGAAAAGGGAGTTCATTCCTTCAATGGCACCACCTTCTATGGGCGTGCCCACCTCTGTCTTCAGACCAACTCAAACCAGACGAATTCCGAACAGGGTAATTCAAAGAGACGATCACCAAGGATATTTGCGCAGTCTAAAAGATTTAATGCTCATGGATGTCTTTGGAAAAGACGGTCAAGTGGGTAAAACAACTGATTTACTCATTGAATCTCGCAGCTGGGAAATCATTTCATTTATCGTGAACATTGAAAACAAAAAAGAAATCATACTGGCTTGCAAATGGGTAGATGAGGTCAGCTTTGTTGAAAACGGTCTGCTCGCTGACCTTCCTACAGAAGAAATCACAAAAGCGCCAACGTTTAATGAAAATGCACCAGTAAACGAAAAACAAATTACCAAATCATACGATTTCACAGGAAATCCAATAAACTAAACTTATGGAAGCTAAAGAAATAACTAAAAAAGAAATACTCGATTTAAAATTCCCTGAAAAGGATGTACTTGACTCTGATCGCAAAAGAACTAATCGCTGGCTTAACCTGAAAGCAGCATCATTCAAGAAAAACAAGTTGAAATCTGAACAAAAAATCGTTTTCAAAAGCGAGAAAAAAGGATTTTTATCTGTGACATCTAGAGTAATCGTAGCACAGAGCAAATACATCATTTTATCAGGTGGATATGTACTTCCAATGCGAAGTATAGTCCAAGTACACTAATCATTAACACTAAAAACCACAAACAACACTATGGATAACATACTAGAAAAAGAAAAACAATACACCAAATTAGGATTCACCAAATTAGAAACGGCCGAGATCATTCTGAACTTGAATGAGTTATTGGCAAATTATCAGACACACTTTCACAAACTTCAAAATTTTCACTGGAACGTAAAAGGAAGAGATTTCTTTGAATTACATGAAAAATTCGAAGAACTCTACCGTGAGGCTTTTGAAGATATAGACGCTATTGCAGAGCGAATCAGAGTGTTTGGTAAAACTCCAATAAGTACCATGAAAGAATACATGGGACTTTCTGATATCCAAGAAGCATCTCCAGATTTGAGTGGTGAGTTTATGGTCAGAGAAATCATTTCAGATTATAACATTTTAATTTCGATTCTTGTTGAAACTACTGACCAAGCATCTCAGCACGGTGACGTAGGTACCATAGACATGATCAACAACTTCATAAAACGAATGGAGAAAAACCACTGGATGCTCTCAACTTGGCTTCAAGAAAAAGAAACAACAGCTACTAGCTAAGCAAATTTTAGGTTTAGTTTATCATAAGGGTTCTAAGCGAGTTTAGAACCCTTATTTTGTTACTGTTAGATTAAATGTACCTTTGTCAAAATTATTTTAAATGCAAATAGCGCAACATACGGTAGTTTCACTGAACTATACTTTAAAAAACAGTGACGGAAACCTTTTAGACACTTCAGAAGGAAGAGCACCTTTGGTGTACTTACATGGAGTTGGAGCTCTTATTCCAGGATTAGAAGCTGAACTAAACGGAAAAGCACAAGGCGATAAAATCAATGCGATTATACCACCTGAAAAAGCATACGGATCTAGAAGAGATGATTTAGTCAAATTAGTTTCGAAAGATGGTTTTCAAGGTGATGAAGAAATGACAGAAGGAATGCAAGTTCAATTAGAAACTGAGCACGGACCTGCCATTGCAGTAATCACTAAAATTGACGGTAATGACGTAACCTTAGATTTAAATCATCCATTAGCTGACATGACCTTACATTTTGACGTAGAAATCGTTGACGTAAGAGCGGCTACAGAAGATGAAATATCTCATGGTCATGTTCATGGGCCAGGTGGACATCAACACTAAAACGAACTATGAATCCCCAACAAAGCCTTGCTTTTTTGGGGATTTTTTATTGCCTTGAAAATTGATAGCTCAATTCTACGTTGAATGCTGTTCCGCCAATTTTCAGAAAATCACCAAAAATAGAACCGTAAACATCTTCTGACCCCAATAAAAATGAAGGACCCGTCTTCAACCAAATCGGACCCATTTTTACTCCCAATTTTGGGTTCAAGGTAGATTGTCTTGCAACTATATCTCCATCAGGACTTGCTAAAAACTGTCGGGTGATGGAAGTTTCTACCGTCACAGGTCCTGACTTGATTCCTATTAATGCTGAAGTAGAGAAAGTCCCGGCGAACAAAACAAACATAGACACCTCAGTCCCAAACAACAGTCCATTCTTAGGTAAGTCATGAATTCCACTAAAAGGTAATCGACTCGAGCGAAATTTAAACCTTCTATTCTGTTTAAATCCCAAACTGTATATAGCAGACACTTTTGGCAAACTAAGCAAATGCTCTTGACCTAACCCTACCCCAACAAATCCATGTAAAGTTCCTAGTCTTTTAGGTCGATATTGAGCATGAGAGTCGGTCATCCAGAACAGGCAACAGCAACAAATCACAAAGAAAGTCTTCATTTTTTCTTTACAAATTACGCTTCCTATCCACTTTAGAATAATTGAAAAACGCAGACCTCACTCTAGTTCTTCGAATTACACAAAAAAAAGGGGGACCAATGGCACCCCCTTTTTTAAACTTATCGTTATTTATTATCGCTTCATCAGTTTGCCTGAATAAGCAGTTCCATCAATAGTAATGGAATAAAAATACACTCCAGACTTGACTTGAGCACCTTTATCGTTGGTACCATTCCACTCTAATTTATGCGTCCCTTGCTGTTGATTTCCTCTTTGTAAAATATTCACCAACCTGCCTTGCATATCATAGATGTACACATTTACAAAAGCTTGTTTTTCTAGTGCGTATGCAATAGTTGTAGATGAATTAAACGGATTAGGATAAGTTTGAATGAACGCGCTCTGAAGGTCATCTTCAGGAGTCGTTAGAAATTCGTTCGTCAAACTGTCTACATTAATATCTTCATCTCCCAGCATGTAATCCATGTAGTGAAAGTAAATCAAGAACATCTCATCAGATGTGTTCAGCCCAGCTCCGACATTTTGTGGTGGGTTATTTGGATTGTGCGGATTGGTTACCGTATTGTTATAAATTCCTTTTCCGTGAATGGTTGTTCCTGCAGGTATTTTCTGCATGTATTCGAACCAGTAGAAATCTTGCCAATCAAAATCCCATTGTGGAATACGTGAAAAAGGCAATGTATCATTCATTGGTGTAATTCCCCATGCCTCAATGTAATCTCCCAATAAGTGCATATGTGGGAAAACACTCATTAAAGTATAGTCTGTTGGTAATCCGCTCGTTGCTACTTCAACAGAATCAAACGAATCTGCAGCAATATTAAAAGACCAATCTTGAATAATCGGCTCACAACTTACCTCTCTAAAGTTCGCAACTGGTTCGTCATAAAAGTAAAAATTCACCTTTGTTTCGTCCCACTCACCGTATGACCCTGCAGGATAATGCATTGCCAAAACAATGTCTCCACCAGCCGGCAATATCATTCCAGCCGAGAAATCATTTGTTGAAGGAAAAATGATTGGAGTTGCTCCTGGAGTATATCCGCCCATCAATGCTGAAGTCGGCGGACCTGCGCAACCACCTGAAGTATCAGTTGTTAACCAACCTGTATCATCAGAATAAACTAAACAATGATGTACGATTTGTCTGTTACCAGGAATAACCTCAAAAGCTTTCACTTTGCGCGACTGTGTTAATCCTGAAGGGATCACAAAACAGACATAATCATCAGAAGTTGCCGTAGCTTTACTCATATAGTTGAATCCATTAATCACCAAGTCTGGTACACCTGGCAATAACTGCCCTCCACTATACACAGGTTGAGGTGGAGTTTGAGCAGGATCTCCCTCTAACATTCCATCATTAATCCAATCTAATATGATATCCTTTTCATTTTGAGTCAATACCCTTTCCTGAGAATAGTGCATATAAGAAGTATCAGCCGTCCAAGGTGGCATCAAACCATTCTGAACGTATGATTGAATAAGAGGGCCGTAAGTCTGTGCCTCTGCATATTCCATCAGTGACATTGGACCAATTCCGTCCACATTATGACATTCGGTACAACGATCATAAAAGACCTGTGCCGCTTGATCTGCCCAAGTCACTTGAGCGCTCACTTGAACACTACAAAAGAGCCCAAATGTTAGGATGAATAGATTTTTCATTTCAAAATTTTGATTAAATATACGGAATTCCACTAACTATCAAAAAGTTATGACACAATGAACTCCCGTGCCAATGACCTTGCTAGTCGGTCTGCTTCTACCAATGTGTCTATATTTTCAACTTTCTGATTCTCGAAATTTTCACAGACTTTGCGGTTTATACTGGCAATTTCAACAAAGCTAATCTGTTCATTCAAAAAAGCCTCCACCAATTCTTCATTAGCAGCGTTAAATACCGCTGGCATGCAACCTCCGGCTTTCAACACTTCGTAAGCCAAATTTAAACCATCAAAAACTTGACAGTCAGGCTGGTGAAAATTAAGCTGACCAATTTGAGTTAGATTTAGCCGTTCCGTCTTCATGTGAACTCTCTGAGGATAGGTTAAAGCAAATTGGATGGGCAATTTCATGTCTGGTAAACCTAATTGAGCCTTTACTGAACCATCCGCGAACTGAACCAAAGAGTGAACAATTGATTCTGGATGAACAACAACTTCAATTTGATCTGGATTTAAATTGAACAACCATTTCGCCTCAATCACCTCTAACCCTTTGTTGATCATGGTCGCCGAATCAATTGAAATTTTATCTCCCATGCTCCACTTCGGATGTTTCAAAGCATCTGACACACTCACCTCCCGGAGGTCTTCAACACTTGCCCCAAAAAAGGGTCCGCCTGAAGCCGTAAGTATGACCTTTTCAATCGGGTTTTGAAATTCTCCCATTAAGCACTGAAAAATAGCAGAGTGTTCAGAGTCAA
>Ga0189274_100175_pt1 | contig 33369 bp, 41 predicted proteins | sample N5B1minimetaG_FD_130323 | JGI IMG/M metagenome (GOLD analysis project Ga0189274, IMG submission 130323) | Marine microbial communities from the Costa Rica Dome - N5 B1 mini metaG | ecosystem: Environmental > Aquatic > Marine > Oceanic > Photic zone | place: Costa Rica: the Eastern Pacific...
GAACCGTCTCTATTTTTCTCAGCTACTGATTTACGCGCTTCGTTAATTGCGTGCGCAGCAGCTTCTTTACCTAATGCCTCAATATATCCCGATTCATCCATGATATCGGTCACGTTCACGTTGATTAGTTTTAGACCAATTTTTTTCAATTCGGCTTCAACGTTATGAGAGACATTCGACAAAAATTTGTCACGGTTATTGTTTATTTCTTCAATGTCCATGGTCGCAATCACCAAACGTAATTGCCCAAAAAGAATATCTGTAGCAACAGCCTTGATTTGATCTTTTGTTAGACCTAGTAATCGTTCAGCTGCATTCGTCATTACTGAGGGTTCAGTAGAGATTCCCACGGTAAACCTTGAAGGAACATCAACTCTAATGTTCTGCTTAGATAATGCATTTTTCAATTCTACTTCAATAGAAATTGGCGTCAAATCCAAAAACTCGTAATCTTGAAATACTGGCCAAACAAACGAAGCCCCACCGTGAATACATTTAGCAGTTCTTCCTCCTTCTCCTCCACCGGATACTTTACCATACACAACTAAGATTCGATCTGAAGGACATCTTTTGTACCTTCTGAACCAAATCATCAAAAACATAACCATCAAAAAGCCAGCGGCGCCGATTAGGATGACCATATACTGCACACCACCAATACCTGATTGTAATAATAAATTCATTTTAATTTAATTTTTCTATTAATAATAATTCTCCAGTTATCACTTCTTTAACCCTGATAACATTACCTTGGACTAAATCCTCATCATTGTCTGTGATGGCTTCCAATTCTCTTAACGAACCTTGAACTTTTATCTGAATTTTTCCAATTTTCGAGCGATTCGCTCCAACTGTCAAATAGACTTCTCCCACTTTTCCAACAGAATTCGATATCAGGAGGGTTCCAGATTCAGTTTGTTTCATCATGATGTAAAACAACCAAGCAATCACAAACATCATTATTAAACCAGCTATCAGCGCAATCAGAACTGACATCCAATTGGATACACCGGCATTTATACAAGTAATACCTGTCCAACCAAACACAGTAAAAAAACCAACAACCGATTTAAATGATATGAATTGGAATCCAATACCTGTATCTCCTTCGATTTCAGCATCCACACCATCCATATCGGTATCCCCTCCGAAAAGAGTCAATACAAATACAATCAAAAGAATAACGCTGAATACGATTGCAATAATCCAATAGACGTGTTCAATTTGGGACATAGCGCCCCACCAATCTTCCATAAATTTTAGGTTTAAAGTTTATCAATACTAAACTATTTTAAAGTTAATCTTTTTACGAAACTGACCTAATCTTCGGACATTAAATCAGCTTCAACAAACTAACCAAATAAGTTTATTTCTAATTATATTAGCATTTTTCTAACTAATTGTCAAGTTTTTGACTGAAAATATTTTTCTGAAATCGTTTAAGAGTCGTGTCTTTGACCTTTCAAAACCCCATAAATATGGAGGATAGATGGGAAAATAGCGTCCATACTTTCTTTTGCTCCATTGGTTGAGCCAGGTAAGCAAATCAGTAAGGTATTGTTTTTCACACCTACCAGTGATCGCGAAAGCATGGCATACGGCATTCTATTCTGACCGTATGATCGAATAGCTTCTTCTACACCTGGAATTCTTTTATCAATTACATCTTGTAAGGTATCAGGCGTGATATCTCTGACCGACAATCCGGTTCCGCCTGTATAGATGATTAAATTAATTTGGTTGTTTACCGCATCATTGAACTTGGTCAAAATAGCATCTTTTTCATCAGGTATCACCTCATAATTAGCTATTGTGACATTTGATTGCTCTAATTTCTCAATGATTGCCTTTCCGGCTTTATCTTCTTTTTGACCCGCTGCAATAGTATCCGAACATACAATTACATGTGCATGAATATCAGGTCGATCAAGATACTTGTTTTGGTAATCAGACTTACCTCCTTTTTTAGAAAGTAGTTTTATATTCTGGATTTCAACACCTTTATCAATAGGCTTGAGCATGTCATACATATTGAGTGCTACGATCGAAGCTCCGTGCATAGCCTCCACTTCTACTCCAGTTTTGTATATCGTCTTTACTTCTACTTGAATATGCACTTGCAATCCTTCAATATGGTAGCTCACCTTAGTGGATTCTATTGGCATAGGATGACAATCTGGCAATAATTCAGGAGTTTTTTTAACTCCGAGCAATCCTGCTGCTTTCGACATTTCAAAAACGTCTCCTTTTGGCACTGTTCGCTCTTGTATAGCTTGAATGGTTGTCTCAGAACTCACCTGTACGGTCGCTTGAGCAGTTGCAATTCTTAGTGTATTATTTTTAGCTGTAATATCTACCATGATTATTTATTCACTTTCCAACTGTGCGATTCATCTTCTAACATCTCTTTTCCGAAAACAGGAGCTTTTGCTTTGATCTCTTCAACTAAATATCTACAGGCATCCATAGCTTCTTTTCTGTGAGCAGATGATGTAAATACAAATAAGCAAATCTCTCCAGCTTTTACTTTTCCCAAACTGTGATAGATATGCATACAGGTTAAATCGAATTTATCGAAGGCTGCTTCACGAATATCATGAAACGTCTTTAACGCCATTTCTTCGTATGCCGTGTACTCGATAGCAGTTACCGTTTTTCCATCAATCTCATCTGCTCTGACTTGGCCTAAAAAGATATCATGAGCTCCAATGTTCGTTTTAACTTGATGATGAGCTATAGAGGTAGCTATCTTTTCTGGGCTGATTGCCCCTTGGATAAATACGTTTTTATATTGCATGTTTAAAGTTAATTAATTGCACAAAAAAACCCTGACGATTAACAAGTAATGTCAGGGTTTAAAATTAGTTTCAAGTAGATCTTACTCTTCTTCTTTCTTAGCTTCAGCAGCTGCTTTAGGAGCAGCAGTAGCTCCACCTTTTCCACCTCTTCTTGATCTTCTTGTAGTCTTTTTAGCTTCTCCAGCTCCGTAGATTTCGTTGAAATCAACTAGCTCGATCATACACATTTCGGCGTTATCACCTAATCTGTTTCCAGTTCTGATGATTCTTGTATATCCTCCTGGACGATCAGCAACTTTAGGAGCAACTTCTCTGAACAATTCAGTAACTGCATACTTGTTCTTTAATTTTCTGAACGCCATTCTTCTTGAATGAGTTGAGTCAGTTTTTGATTTTGTAATCAATGGCTCAACGAATCCTCTTAATGCTTTAGCTTTAGCCAAAGTAGTGTTGATTCTTTTGTGCTCGATTAATGAACAAGCCATGTTCGATAACATTGCTTTTCTGTGAGATGCTGTTCTACCAAGATGGTTAAACTTTTTTCCGTGTCTCATTGTGTTTTGTTTTTACCTGTTAGCCTGTTTTAGTACTGACGGGTTGTTTATTATTTACTTTACCTTAATCTTTCTTTTTACTTCCCTCACAAGGATTTTGGGAATTGAAAGGGCCCTTCGAGTGCCTCAGGGTCCTTTCAATATTATACATTGTAATCCGTAGCTATAGCGAAGGATTACTCTTTATCTAATTTGTATTTCGAAACATTCATTCCGAAAGCTAAACCTTTAGCTTCAACTAAATCTTCTAATTCAGTCAATGACTTCTTACCGAAGTTTCTGAATTTCAATAAGTCGTTTTTGTTGTATGAAACTAAATCACCTAAAGTCTCAACATCTGCAGCTTTCAAGCAGTTTAATGCTCTTACAGAAAGATCTAGGTCAACTAATTTAGTTTTCAATAACTGACGCATGTGTAATGAAGTCTCATCAAACTCTTCAGTTTCAGATTTGATTTCAGTATCCAATGTAATTCTCTCATCTGAGAACAACATGAAGTGGTGAATCAAAATCTTTGCAGCTTCTTGTAATGCATCTTTAGGAGTGATTGAACCGTCAGACTGGATATCGAAAACTAATTTTTCGTAATCAGTTTTTTGCTCAACACGGTAGTTTTCTACTGTATACTTTACGTTCTTGATTGGTGTAAAGATTGAGTCAATCGCGATTGTTCCGATAGGAGCATTTGCGTTTTTATTCTCTTCAGCAGGAACATAACCTCTTCCTTTGATAATTTCAATCTCCATGTTGATTTTCACTGAAGGCTCCATCTTAGCAATAACTAAGTCTGGGTTTAACACTTGGAAAGCTGTTGTGAATTTTCCTATGTCTCCAGCAGTCAATGTATCTTGTCCTGAAACAGAAACGATTACTTTTTCAGAATCAGTTCCTTCGATTTGTTGCTTGAATCTAACTTGCTTCAAGTTCAAAACGATTTCAGTTACGTCATCTACTACACCTTTGATTGTAGAGAATTCGTGATCTACTCCTTCGATTTTCACTGTCGCGATAGCGAAACCTTCAAGAGAAGAAAGTAAAATTCTTCTTAGTGCGTTACCAACTGTGATACCGTATCCAGGCTCAAGTGGTCTAAATTCGAACTGACCTCTAAAGTCGTCCGACTCAATCATAATAACCTTGTCAGGTTTTTGGAAATCTAAAATTGCCATGTGTTCTTCGTTTTAATTGGATTAAAGTTGCGCGGTTTGAAAACTTGAAGAAGGTCAGCAAACCCTTTGGCTAAAACCCAATAAATCCTGACTAGGTCAGGATTTTTGGTTAATAAAAATTTTTGCAAATATAGTTGTAAACTTTCTAATTACTTAGAGTAAAGTTCTACAATTAATTGCTCTTTAATATTTTCAGGAATCATTTCTCTAGCAGGAACGCTCATAAATTTACCAGCCATTGCTGATGAATCCCAGTCTAACCAATCAAAAGACTGATCTTTTGAAGCTAAAGATGAGCTGATTACTTCTAGTGATTTAGACTTTTCTCTAACGCTAATTACATCACCTTCTTTCATTTGATATGAAGGAATGTTAACGATTTGTCCATTCACTGTAATGTGTCTGTGAGAAACTAATTGTCTTGCACCTCTTCTTGAGTTAGCAAGTCCTAATCTAAATACGGTGTTATCTAATCTTGATTCACAAAGTGCTAATAAGTTCTCACCAGTAATTCCTTTCATTCTTGATGCCTTTTTGAAAAGGTTTGAGAATTGTTTTTCAAGAATTCCGTAAGTGTACTTAGCCTTTTGCTTTTCCATCAACTGGATTGCGTATTCAGACTGTTTTCCTCTTCTCTTGTTAGGACCGTGTTGTCCTGGAGGATAATTTTTTCTTTCTAAAGCTTTGTCCTCTCCAAAAATTGGATCTCTAAATCTTCTTGCGATTTTCGACTTTGGACCTCTGTATCTTGCCATTTCTTATTGATTTTAGATTCGTGACGTTACACCCGCAGGCATAGGTCAATGGTCTTATTTATTATTAATTATACTCTTCTTCTTTTTGGAGGACGACAACCGTTGTGTGGTAACGGAGTAACATCAATGATTTCAGTTACTTCTACTCCATTGTTGTGAATAGCTCTGATTGCAGATTCTCTTCCTGAACCAGGTCCTTTCACGTAAACTTTTACTTTTCTAAGTCCTAATTCGAATGCTTCTTTAGTACATTCTTCAGCTGCAACTTGTGCTGCATAAGGAGTGTTTTTCTTAGAACCTCTGAATCCCATTTTACCAGCAGATGACCATGAAATAACTTCACCAGCTTTGTTTGTCAATGAGATGATAATGTTGTTGAAAGATGCTTGGATGTGTGCTTCACCAACCGCTTCAATCTTTACATTCTTCTTTTTTACTTTTCCTGTTTTTGCCATGATATTTAGCTTTTGACTTTGTTGTCTTGACTATCTTTCAATCGTTCCCTCGGCGCTTCGTGAGCCTCAGCCACCTCGGACTATATCCAGATAAGACTTACAGTCTAATCAATTACTTAGTTGCTTTCTTTTTGTTTGCAACTGTTTTTCTTCTACCTTTTCTAGTTCTAGAGTTGTTTTTCGTTCTCTGACCTCTCAATGGTAATCCAGCTCTGTGTCTGATTCCTCTGTAGCATCCAATGTCCATCAATCTTTTGATGTTCAATTGTACTTCAGATCTCAAAGCACCTTCAACCTTCATCTCACCGATTACCTCACGGATTTTTCCAAGTTGATCATCAGACCAATCTTGCACTTTGATGTTTTCATCAACACCGCAATTCTTTAAGATTTCAGCAGATGTACTTCTACCAATACCGTAGATATACGTCAAACCGATAACACCTCTTTTATTCTTAGGTAAATCTATTCCAGCAATTCTCGCCATATTATTTCAAATTTTAGACTCTTTGATGCTACCTGTTCTTAATAAGATTTAGGCTTCATCAGATCGTCAAATTTTTTATCCTTGTCTTTGTTTAAACTTAGGGTTCTTTTTGTTGATTACATAAACCCTTCCTTTTCTCTTCACAATCTTGCAATCTGCAGATCTCTTCTTAACTGATGCTCTTACTTTCATCTTTCTTCGTTTATTTGGCCCGCAAAGCTAACCATTAATTTCTTTACTTGTATCTATAAGTTATTCTCCCTTTCGTTAAATCGTATGGAGACATTTCCAATTTCACTTTATCACCAGGTAAGATTTTGATGTAGTGCATTCTCATCTTTCCCGAGATATGAGCAGTAATGATGTGCCCATTTTCTAATTCTACTCGGAACATTGCATTACCTAGAGCTTCTACGATTGTTCCGTCTTGTTCTATTGAAGGTTGTTTTGCCATATCGATTAAATTCCTCCTCCTAATCCTTGACTAGTCATTTCGTTTGAACTTCTTCTTCCTCTAATTTTTCCACCTTCCATCAATCCGTCATAGTGTCTGTTCAATAGGTAAGTTTCAATTTGTTGTAATGTATCCAAAACAACACCTACCATAATCAACATTGATGTTCCACCCATAAACATTGCGAAACCTTGACCCACTCCGAATAAAATTGCGAAAGCAGGAATAATCGCGATTGCTGCTAAGAAGAACGATCCTGGGAACGTAATTCTTGATAAAATGGTATCAATAAAATCAGCTGTCTCAGTACCCGGTTTGATACCTGGTACGAAACCTCCACCTCTTTTAAGATCATCTGCAATCTGTTTAGGATTGATTGTAATTGCTGTATAGAAGTATGTAAATACTATAATCAAGATAGCAAACACTAGATTATATGTAAAAGAGGTAAAGTCTGATAATTCAGCAAGGAACCAGTTTGTTGATTCTTGACCTCTTAACATTCCAGGTACTGTCATGATTGCTTGTGCAAAGATGATTGGCATTACTCCTGAAGCGTTCACTTTAAGAGGAATGTATGATCTTTGACCCGCATCTGCCGCATTTGCATTTCCAACAACTCTTTTTGCATAGTTGATTGGAACTCTTCGTACACCTTGCACAATCAATACTGTAACAATGATGATTGCGAAGAACACAAGTAATTCAACAATGAACATGAAGATACCACCTGCACCGTTGTTTCTTTCGAAGAATTCTCCGAATACGGCTTGTGGGAATCTAGCTAAGATACCTACAGTAATCAATAATGAAATACCGTTTCCAACACCTTTATCAGTGATTCTTTCACCTAACCACATTGCGAACATTGTACCGGCAATTAATAAACTGATAGATGTAGTCCACCACATCATGTCAGGATTAATTGCACCACCTTGATCAACTACGTAGAGTGAAAGGTATGAAGGACCTTGGAAAGCACAGATTAGAATCGTCAAGATTCTTGTGTATCCATTGATTTTTCTTCTACCACTTTCACCTTCTTTTTGCATTTTTTGAACAACTGGAACCGCCATACCCAACAATTGCATGATAATGGATGCAGAGATGTAAGGCATGATTCCTAGTGCCATGATAGATGCTTTCGAGAAAGCTCCACCTGCAAAAAGGTCAAGAATTCCTGCAAGCCCACCAGCTGCAGAAGTTCCGTTCATTTGATTTTGGTCAATACCTGGAAGGATGATGAAAGATCCGACTCTGTAAATTAGGATTAAACCTAATGTTAGTAAGATTCGGTTTCTAAGTTCTTCAACTTTCCAAATGTTCTTTATTGTGTCTATAAATTTTTTCATTCAGGTGATAAATCTGTAATTAACAAACCTCTGCAGTTCCACCAGCAGCTTCGATTGCCGCTTTTGCAGTTGCAGAATATCCGTGTACTGAAACTTTCAATGTTGCTTTTAATTCACCTCTTCCTAAAATCTTCACCAAGTCTTTCTTTCCAACAAGACCGTTGTCATGAAGGATCTGTGGTGTAATTTCTTTCACTTTTTTCTCATCAGCTAACTTTTGAAGCGCGTCTAGGTTGATTCCTTTGTACTCAACTCTGTTAAAGTTTTTGAATCCAAATTTAGGAACACGTCTTTGAAGTGGCATTTGTCCACCTTCGAATCCGATTTTTCTAGAGTAACCTGAACGTGATTTAGCCCCTTTGTGACCTCTTCCTGCTGTTCCTGCAGCTCCAGAACCTTGACCTCTACCAATTCGTTTTCTGTTTTTCACAGAACCTTCAGCTGGTTTTAAATTATTTAAGCTCATTTTTTTCTTAATAATTGATTCGTAATGAATCTGTTATTATTCTACGATTTCAACCAAGTGAGAAACTTTAGCAATCATTCCGTTGATTTGCGGAGTTGCTTCTTTTTCTACGATTTGGTTTAATTTTTTAAATCCAAGTGCTTCTAACGTTCTTTTTTGATTCTTTGGTCTGTTAATCGCACTTCTAACTAATTTGATCTTCACTTTTGCCATTTCTCAAAAATTAACCGTTAAACACTTTATCTAATGATACTCCTCTATCTCTAGCTACTTGAACAGCATCTCTCATTTGTCCAAGTGCATCAAAGGTAGCTTTCACCACGTTGTGTGGGTTTGAAGAACCTTGTGATTTTGCTAAGATATCAGTAATACCAGCAGATTCTAATACGGCACGCATTGCACCACCAGCAATTACTCCGGTACCGTGTGCAGCAGGCTTTAATAAAACTCTTGCTCCAGCGTATTTTCCTTTTTGTAAGTGAGGAACTGATCCGTTAATAACAGGAACTTTGATTAAGTTCTTTTTTGCATCATCCACACCTTTAGAAATCGCTTCAACAACTTCTTTAGCTTTACCAAGACCATGACCAACAATTCCGTTTTCATCTCCAACCACAACGATTGCAGAGAAACTGAATGTACGTCCACCTTTAGTTACTTTAGTTACACGGTTAAGTGCAACTAATTTGTCTTTTAACTCAATGTCTGTAGATCTAATTTGTTTTGCTTTCATGATCTTTCTTAAAATTTTAATCCACCTTCACGAGCTCCATCAGCTAAAGACTTAACTCTACCGTGATATTGGTATCCGTTTCTATCAAAAACTACTTTCTCAACTCCAGCTTTCATAGCTTTTTCAGCTAACTCTTTCCCTACGATTGCAGCAGCTTCAGATTTAGTTTTTCCTTCAGCAGCTTTGTTTTTGTAAGAAGATGAAGAAGCTAAAGTTTTACCTTCATTGTCATCAATGATTTGTGCGTAAATCTCTTTGTTAGATCTGAACACACTCAATCTTGGTTGAGCTGAAGTTCCGAAAACATTCTTACGGATTCTTCTTTTAATTTTTGCTCTTTTTTCTACTTTTCTTGACGCCATAATTCAATTATTTAGCGGCTGCTTTACCAGCTTTTCTTCTAATGTATTCGCCTTGGTATCTGATTCCTTTTCCTTTGTAAGGCTCTGGTTTTCTCAACGATCTAATTTTAGCGGCAACTTGACCGATCAATTGTTTGTCGTGAGATTCCAATGTTACAACTGGAGCTTTACCTTTTTCAGTTTCAGCAGTCAATTTAACTTCTGATGGTAATTCCATTACTACAGCATGTGAGTAACCGATAACCATTTCTAATAATTGACCTTTTGCTGTTGCTCTGTAACCAACACCATGGAACTCTAATTTCTTTGTCCACCCTTTAGAAACACCTTCAATCATGTTGAACATCAAAGCACGGTATAATCCGTGTTTTGCTCTATGATCTTTGTGCTCAGAGTTTCTAGTCAATGTTACGACACCATCTTCCAGCTTGATATTCACTGCTTCGGCATCATAATCTTGAGTCAATTCTCCTTTAGGGCCTTTCACTGTAATCGTAGCGTTATCGATTTTAACTTCGACACCACTAGCTACGGTAATTGGGTTATTTCCTATTCTAGACATAACTTAACCTCTTAATAATTTTAGTATACGTGACAGATAATCTCTCCACCTACGTTTTCGTTTCTAGCTTCTTTGTCAGTGATAACACCTTTAGAAGTTGATAGGATGGCAACACCCAATCCGTTTAAAACGCGCGGTAATTCACCTGCACCACAGTATTTTCTTAATCCTGGCTTACTAATTCTTTCGATTTTCTTGATCGCTGGTACATTGTTATTGTACTTCAATGCAATTTTGATCGTACTTTGAGGACCTTCTGTATCTACTTTATGAGAAAGAATATATCCTTTATCTTCTAAGATCTTAGTAATCTCTATTTTCATTTTTGACCCTGGAATCTCTACCACTTTGTGGCGAGCCAATTGTGCGTTTCTCACACGAGTCAAATAATCTGCTATAGGATCTGTATACATTACTTGTTTCTTTTAATTAATTTTTACCAGCTAGCTTTGGTAACACCTGGGATTTTCCCTTGCAAAGCCATCTCTCTAAAAGTTACACGAGAAATTCCAAATTGTCTCATGTATCCTCTTGGTCTTCCTGTCAAACCGCATCTGTTATGAACTCGGATTCCCATTGAGTTTTTCGGAAGCTTTTGCAACGCCATCATAGCATCCCAATCGCCTTGCGCAGCTTTCTTTCTTAACTCAGCTCTTTTTTCAGCATATTGAGCAGCAAGTTTAATTCTCTTACGCTCTTTTGCTTTCATTGATTCTTTAGCCATCTCTTTCTAGTTTTTTGTGAATGGGAAATTGAACGAATCCAATAATGCTTTTGCTTCCTCATCTGAATCAGTGCTAGTCACAAAAGTGATATCCATTCCTAAGATTTTATTTACTTTATCGATATCGATTTCAGGGAAAATGATGTGCTCAGTGATTCCCATGTTGAAGTTTCCTCTTCCGTCAAATCCTTTTGCACTTACTCCTCTGAAGTCTCTTGTTCTTGGAAGAGCAATGTTAATGAATCTGTCAAGGAAATCGTACATTTTGTCACCTCTTAGAGTTACCATAACTCCTACTGGCATTCCTTTTCTCAATTTGAAGTTAGAGATATCTTTTTTCGAAAGTTTGGTTACAGGTTGTTGTCCTGCGATAAGAGCCATATCTTTCATTGCTGCGTCAATGACTTTCTTATCTGCAACTGCCTCACCTAGCCCCTGGCTAAGAACAATCTTTTCTAACTTCGGTACTCTCATGTTTGATTTAAAACCAAACTTTTCTTGCAAAGCCTTTGCAATTTCGTTCGAGTATCTCTCTTTTAGTCTTGGTGTATAGCTCATTACTTAACTACCTCCCCATTCTTTTTTGAGTATCTAACTAATTTTCCGTTTTCGTCTTCTTTACGTCCAATTCGAGAAGCAACTCCACCGTTAACCACCATCACATTTGAGATGTGGATTCCAGCTTCAACTTCTTCGATTCCACCTTGTGGATTTGACGCGCTCGGCTTCACGTGTTTTTTAACAACGTTTACACCTTCAACGATCACACGATCTTTACTTCTATCAATACGAAGCACTTTTCCTTCGCTTCCTTTTGATGTTCCGCTGATCACTTTTACAGTGTCACCAACTTTAACGTGTAATTTCTTTTGCATTTCTTTAAATTTTAAAGTACCTCTGGAGCTAGTGATACAACTTTCATGTATTGCTTATCTCTCAACTCTCTCGCAACAGGTCCGAAGATACGTGTACCTCTCATTTCTCCTGCTTCATTCAAAAGTACAACTGCGTTATCATCAAATCTGATGTAAGAACCATCAGGTCTTCTAATTTCTTTTTTCGTTCTCACAACTACCGCTTTCGTAACCTGACCTTTTTTCACGTTACCTTGAGGCATTGCATTCTTCACAGTTACAACGATTTTGTCACCGATAGAAGCGTATCTTCTTTTCGTACCACCAAGGACACGAATACAAAGTACTTCTTTGGCTCCACTGTTGTCTGCTACTGATAATCTACTCTCTTGCTGAATCATCTTTAATCTTATTTAGCTCTTTCAACAATTTCTACTAATCTCCAGTTCTTGTTTTTAGACAATTTTCTGGTTTCCATGATTTTAACAGTATCGCCGATATTGCAATCATTGTTTTCGTCATGAGCAACGAATTTTGTTGTCTTTTTCACGAACTTACCGTACATAGGGTGTTTCACTTTACGTTCAACCGCTACCACAATAGATTTCTCCATTTTGTCAGAGGTAACTAACCCGATACGCTCTTTTCTTAAATTTCTCTTGTTCTCCATTACAGAAAGTTTTTTTTAATGTATCAATGCCATTAAGCTTTTGCTTCAGCGGCTTCTCTACTTTTTAATTCTGTTTTTAAACGAGCAATAACTTTACGATTCACTCTCAACTGGATTGGGTTCTCTAATTGAGTAACTGAATGAGCAAGTTGCAACTTATCTTGTTGTTCTTGCATGTCTTCAATTTTCTCTTTTAGATCTGCAACCGATAATTCTTTAATTTCTGCTGATTTCATCTTTTAAAAATTATTTCTCAACGTAATCTTTACGTACTATGAATTTACATTTCACCGGAAGCTTTTGAGCTGCGAGACGCATAGCTTCTCTTGCAGTTTCCAAAGGCACCCCTTCCGCTTCAAATAAAATTCTACCTGGTCTGACAACGGCAACCCAATGGCTAGGTGCTCCTTTACCTTTACCCATCCTTACCTCTGCAGGCTTAGCGGTAACTGGCTTGTCTGGGAAAATTCTAATCCAAACTTTCCCCTCTCTTTTCATGTATCTGGTAACGGCGATACGTGAAGCTTCTATCTGACGAGATGTAATCCATCCCGGCTCTAGGGTTTTCAACCCGAAAGATCCGAAGGCAATTTGGCTACCTCTGTGGGCCAAACCTCTGTTTCTTCCTTTTTGAGCTTTTCTAAATTTCGTTCTTTTCGGCTGTAACATGATCGTACTGCTTTAAATTATTTTCTTCTATTCTGGAATTTAGGATTTCGTTTTCCTCCACCTTTCTTTTGTTGTAAACCAACGTTAGGTGAAAGATCTCTCTTTCCGTAAACTTCACCTTTGCAGATCCATACTTTGATTCCGATTCTACCGTAAGTAGTGTGCGCTTCAGACAAAGCGTAATCGATATCTGCTCTGAATGTATGAAGAGGAGTTCTTCCTTCTTTGTACATTTCAGAACGTGCCATCTCTGCACCGTTTAACCTTCCAGAAATCTTTACTTTGATTCCTTCTGCACCCATCCTCATAGTTGAAGCGATTGCCATTTTGATAGCTCTACGGAAAGAAATTCTTCCCTCGATTTGTCTAGCAATTGAATCTGCAACGAGTTTAGCATCCAACTCAGGTCGCTTGATTTCGAAGATGTTGATTTGCACCTCTTTACCGGTAACTTTTTTCAACTCTTCCTTCAACTTATCAACTTCTTTACCACCTTTACCAATGATTACTCCTGGTCTTGCAGTGTTAATAGTTACTGTTACTAACTTGATGGTTCTCTCAATGATAATTTTCGAGATACTTGCTTTTGATAATCTTACCAAAAGGTAGTTTCTGATTTTATCATCTTCTACAATTTTTGCAGAATAATCATTTCCACCATACCAATTAGACTCCCATCCTTGGATGAATCCTAATCTGTTTCCTATTGGATTTGTTTTTTGTCCCATCAGTTATTTAACTTTTTACGCTATCAACAATGATAGTTGTGTGGTTAGATCTTTTTCTAATTCTGTGAGCTCTTCCTTGAGGTGCTGGTTGAATTCTCTTCAACATTCCAGCGTTATCTACCTTCACTTCAGCAACGATTAACGTTTCATCTTCAAGGTTCTTATCCTCATTTTTTTGCTCCCAGTTGGCAATTGCCGATCTCAACAACTTCTCAAGTCTACCTGCGGCATCTTTAGAGTTGTGTGAAAGAATGTTCAACGCTTTGTTTACTTCTTCTCCTCTAACGATATCAGCTACCAATCTCATTTTTCTAGCAGAGATAGGGCAGTTTCTCAACTTTGCAATCGCAACAGTTGATCTCTGCTCTTTCATTTGTTCTGCTTTTATTCTTTTTCTAGCTCCCATGATTATCTCTGTTTAGCTAATTACTTTTTACCTTTTTTATCGGCATGACCTCTAAAAGTTCTTGTTGGAGCGAACTCCCCAAGTTTGTGTCCTACCATATTCTCCGTCACGTAAACAGGAATGAACTTGTTACCATTGTGAACAGCGATTGTTAATCCTACGAAATCAGGAGTGATTGTAGATGATCTCGACCAAGTCTTGATAACATCTTTCTTTCCAGTTTCTACTGCTGCGTCCACTCTCTTCATTAACTTGTAATGAACAAAAGGAGGTTTTTTTAATGATCTACTCATGTCCTATTATTTTTTACGCTTTTCAATTATGTACTTAGACGAATATTTCTTTGGTGCTCTTGTTTTGTACCCTTTAGCTGGCATACCGTTTCTAGAACGTGGATGTCCACCTGAAGATCTACCTTCACCACCACCCATTGGGTGATCAACTGGGTTCATAACAACACCTCTCACTCTTGGTCTTCTTCCTAACCATCTTGATCTACCAGCTTTACCTGATCTAGTCAACATGTGTTCTGAATTTGAAACCGAACCAATTGTTGCAAGGCAAGTCAACAAGATCATTCTTGTTTCACCTGAAGGCATTTTTACGATAGCGTATTTTCCTTCTTTTGCGTTCAATTGTGCATAAGAACCAGCAGATCTTGCGATAGCTGCTCCTCTTCCTGGCTTCAATTCAATGTTGTGAATAATTGTTCCCAAAGGAATATCAGCTAAATGAAGTGTGTTTCCAACTTCTGGCTGAACACCTTTACCTGAATTAATTACTGCACCAACTTGAAGTCCTTCTGGAGCGATAATGTATCTTTTTTCACCGTCAGCATAGTACAACAAAGCGATTCTTGCCGTTCTATTTGGATCATACTCGATAGCCTTTACTGTTGCAGGGATACCGAATTTATCTCTCTTGAAGTCTACAATTCTATATTTCTTTTTGTGCCCACCACCTAGGTATCTCATTGTCATTCTACCTTGGCTGTTTCTACCACCTGATCTTTTCTTCTTCGCTAACAAAGATTTTTCTGGAGTAGACTTAGTGATTTCACTAAAGTCGCTCACAATCTTGTGTCTTTGACCTGGTGTTATTGGCTTTAATTTTCTAACTCCCATTTCTCAATCTCTTAAATGTTCTCGTATAAATTGATTTCCTCGCCTTCAGCAACAGTTACGATTGCTTTTTTCCAAACAGAGTTCTTCTGTTCAGCGATTCCTTTCGCAGTATACTTTCTATTCGGTTTTCCTCCGCCGTAAGTCATTGTTCTTACTTTCTCAACTGAAACCCCATACAATTTTTCAATTGCATTTTTGATTTCAATCTTATTAGCTCTTCTATCGACAACGAAAGCGAATCTGTTGTTCATTTCGCTATCCATAGTAGCTTTCTCAGTAAGGATCGGCTTTTTAATAATGCTGTTCATCACTCAAATTAATTTAAAGTGTTTTCAATTTTCTCAACAGCACCCTCAGCAATGACTACTTTATTCGCGTTCACGACATCATAAGTATTCAGGCTATCTGCTGTTACTACATTTGCCCCTTGAACGTTTCTTGATGACAAGTAAACATTTTTGTTTTCTTCAGCAACAACGATCAATACTTTTTCAAAAGCAAGATTATTGTTTGTCATCACGTTCATGAACTCCTTTGTCTTAGGTGCTTCAAAATCCAGCCCGCTCATTACAATAATGTTTCCATCTTTTGCCTTAAGCGTTAAGGCAGATTTTCTAGCTAACCTTTTCACTTTAGTGTTCAATTTGAAGTCGTAATTTCTTGGTCTTGGACCGAAGATTCTACCTCCCCCTCTGAACACAGGAGATTTTATACTACCAGCTCTCGCTGTACCAGTTCCTTTTTGCTTCTTAATCTTTCTAGTTGATCCAGCAATTTCACCTCTTTCTTTAGACTTGTGAGTACCTTGTCTGTTTGCAGCAAGATATTGTTTTACGTCTAGGTAGATTGCGTGATTGTTTGGCTCGATTCCGTAGATAGAATCTGTCAACGTAACTTTTTTAGAAGTCTCTTTACCTTTGGTATCTACTACTTTAATATCCATCTTACTTCTCGATTATTACGAAAGAACCTTTGTGTCCTGGTACTGAACCTTTCACTAAGATTAAGTTCTTGTCAGTTAATACTTTAACTACTTGCAAGTTTCCTTGTTTCACACGAGCGTTACCCATTTGACCGGCCATTCTCATTCCCTTGAATACTCTCGCAGGATAAGATGCTGCACCGATTGAACCTGGAGCTCTCATTCTGTTATGCTGGCCGTGAGTCGCTTGACCAACACCACCAAATCCGTGTCTTTTCACAACCCCTTGGAAACCTTTTCCTTTTGAAGTTCCTACTACGTCTACGAATTCTCCTTCTTCGAACAATTCAACATTGACAACGTCACCTAAATTTAGGTCGTTCATTCCGCTAAACTCAACCAATTTTCTTTTTGGTGTAGTCTTCGCTTTTTTGAAGTGACCTTTCATGGCTGCAGGTGTGTTCTTCTCTCTTTTGTCTCCAAAAGCAAGTTGAACCGCTTCGTAACCATCTTTTTCTTCGGTTTTCACTTGTGTCACAACACAAGGACCAGCTTCTATCACTGTGCATGGCGTTGCCTTGCCCTCGGCACTGTAGATGCTAGTCATTCCGATTTTCTTTCCAATTATCCCTGGCATACTTTATTTATTAATTTGCTTAACGACTATTCGTTAAACTTTGATTTCTACGTTTACTCCACTAGGTAGTTCCAATTTCATCAATGCGTCTACAGTTTTAGATGATGAACTATAGATGTCGATCAATCTTTTGTAAGCACACAATTGGAATTGCTCTCTAGCTTTCTTATTCACGTGTGGTGATTTCAAAACCGTGTAAATTCTTTTGTGAGTTGGTAATGGAATTGGTCCACTCACAACAGCTCCGGTAGCCTTCACCGCTTTTACGATTTTCTCAGCTGACTTGTCAACTAAATTGTGATCGTAAGACTTTAACTTTATTCTGATCTTTTGACTCATTACTTTTCGATCTTAATATATTATGCTTCTACTTGTCCTTTTGATTTCTTGATTACTTCATCAGCAATGTTTCTTGGTGCTGGTGCGTAATGTGAGAACTCCATTGTTGAAGTTGCTCTACCAGAAGATAATGTTCTTAATGTTGTTACGTATCCGAACATTTCTGAAAGAGGTACATCTGCCTTGATCACTTTCGCTCCAGCTCTGTCATCCATTCCAGCCATTTGACCTCTTCTTCTGTTCAAGTCAGCAACGATATCACCCATGTTTTCTTCTGGAGTAACTACTTCAACTTTCATGATTGGCTCTAATAACTCAGGCTTCGCATTTTTCAATCCGTTTCTGTAAGCCATTTTAGCACAAACTTCGAAAGACAAAGAGTCAGAATCCACATCATGGTAAGAACCATCATTCAACTCAACTTTCAAGGAATCAATTGGGAATCCAGCTAATACACCGTTCTTCATTGATTCTTTAAATCCTTTCTCAACTGAAGGGATAAATTCTCTTGGAATGTTACCACCTTTAATGTTGTTGATGAATTCAAGACCAGTCTTCTCTTCATCATCTTGAGGCATGATTTTCACAACAATATCTGCGAATTTACCACGTCCACCAGATTGCTTCTTATAAGTTTCTCTATGCTCAACAGGAACATTGATTTTCTCTTTATAAGCTACCTGAGGAGCTCCTTCATTCACCTCAACTTTAAATTCTCTTTTCAATCTATCGATCAAAACTTCTAAGTGAAGCTCACCCATCCCTGAGATTACGGTTTGACCTGAATTCTCATCAGTATGTACTTGGAAAGTTGGATCTTCTTCAGCAAGTTTTGATAGACCTACACCCAATTTATCAAGGTCAGCTTGCGTCTTAGGTTCAATCGCGATTCCGATTACTGGATCAGGGAAAGTCATTGATTCAAGAACGATTTTGTTCTTTTCATCACAAAGTGTATCCCCTGTTCTGATATCTTTAAATCCAACACCTGCACCTATATCTCCAGCTTCGATAAAATCGATTGGATTTTGTTTGTTAGAGTGCATTTGGAAGATTCTAGAAATTCTTTCTTTTTTACCTGTTCTAGGAACGTGAACGTAAGAACCTGCATCAATTTTACCTGAGTACATTCTGAAGAAGCATAATCTTCCTACGAATGGGTCAGTAGCAATTTTAAATGCTAATGCTGCAGTTGGCTCTTCTGGATTCGGTTCTCTTTTGATTACATTCTCTTCATCATCAACATCATGACCCTCAACGGCTCCGATATCGTATGGTGAAGGCATGTAAGCCATAACCGCATCCAGCATAGTTTGAACACCTTTATTCTTAAATGCTGAACCACATAACATTGGTTGGATTTCCATGTTCAATGTAGCAGTTCTAATTGCATCCATCATTTCTTCAACAGTGATTGAATCTGCATCTTCGAAGAACTTCTCCATTAATGCTTCATCAGATTCAGCTACTGATTCAACTAGCTTCTCTCTCCACTCATTTGCTTCATCAACTAATTCAGCTGGAATATCATACTCTTCGTATGTCATACCCATATCAGCTTCATTCCAGTTGATTGCTTTCATCTTAATCAAATCGACAACACCTTTGAAATCATCTTCTGCTCCGATTGGAATTTGAAGAGGAACAGGGTTACCGTTTAATCTTTCTTTAACTTCATTATAACATCTGAAGAAATCAGCACCTGCACGGTCCATTTTGTTCACGAAGATCAATCTTGGAACACCGTACTTGTTTGCTTGTCTCCAAACAGTCTCTGATTGTGGTTCAACACCTGAAGCTGCACAAATCAAAGCAACTGATCCATCCAATACACGTAAAGAACGCTCTACCTCTACAGTAAAGTCAACGTGGCCTGGGGTGTCAATAATATTAATTCTGTATTCTTTAGAATCAGCAGTTTGCTCCCCTTTATCAGTTGGGTACTTCCAGAAACAAGTAGTTGCAGCCGAAGTAATTGTAATACCTCTTTCTTGCTCTTGCTCCATCCAGTCCATAGTAGCTGCACCATCATGAACTTCACCAATTTTGTGAGAGATACCTGTATAATAAAGGATACGCTCAGTAGTTGTTGTTTTACCAGCATCTACGTGAGCCATGATACCGATATTTCTTGTATATGTTAAATCTCTTTTCTTCGCCATGATTTAGAATCTAAAATGTGAAAATGCTTTGTTTGCTTCTGCCATTCTGTGCATATCTTCTTTCTTTTTGAAAGCTGCACCTTCTTCTTTAGAAGCTGAAACAATCTCGGCAGCCAACTTTTGAGCCATAGTCTTCTCGTTTCTTTTACGAGCAAAACCAATTAACCAGCTCATTGCCAATGATTGCTTTCTACTATCTCTAACCGGAGTTGGAATCTGGAAAGTTGCCCCACCTACTCTTCTTGATCTTACCTCAACTGCAGGAGTAACATTCGTTAATGCTTTTTTCCATACATCTAAAGGAGCTTCATCTTCTACTTTAGTCGCAACGATATCCATTGCTTCGTAGAATATTTTAAAAGATACACTCTTCTTTCCGTGAATCATCATGTTGTTCACGAATTTTGTTACCAATACATCCTTAAATTTAGGATCAGGCAGGATAGTGTGCTTTTTTGCTTGTCTTCTTCTCATGATTCCTTATTATTTCTTAGGTCTTTTTGCTCCGTACTTAGATCTTCTTTGCAATCTACCTTCAACACCAGCAGTATCTAGTGCACCTCTCACAATGTGATATCTTACACCTGGTAAATCTTTTACCCTTCCACCTCTTACAAGTACAATCGAGTGCTCTTGCAAGTTGTGTCCTTCACCACCGATATAGGCGTTTACTTCTTTTCCATTTGTTAACCTTACCCTTGCAACTTTTCTCATTGCCGAGTTAGGTTTCTTAGGTGTAGTGGTGTACACACGCACACATACTCCTCTTCTCTGCGGGCAAGAATCAAGCGCAGCAGACTTTGACGTCTTAACCTGAGCCGTTCTTCCTTTTCTTACTAATTGTTGAATAGTTGGCATATTCTAAATACTATATTTTATCTATTGTTTCGCAATATTTTACACCCAAATTCGCTAAAATTCGGAGTGCAAAGGTATTAAGTTTTTTTTATAAAACAACTTTTGAACTTATTTAATTGAAGATTTTTCACAAATGTCTGTTGAAAGACAATTTTACTAGACGAAGTTGAATAAAGTTACGACCAATCACGGTTTTATTTTTTGAGTGAATTCGTTAAAATTCAAACAGGATTCAGAGCGCAATAATGGGTCGTATTCAATGAATTGTTAAAAAGTTCTCGAGCAGTTATCCCTCAAAACCCCTTATTTTTGCATCATGAATTATTTAGAAACCCTCAACCCTGAACAATTAGAAGCAGTTAAGAATACAGAAGGACCATCTATGGTTATTGCGGGAGCCGGTTCAGGTAAGACCAGGGTTTTAACATTTCGAATTGCTCATTTAATTCAAAGAGGAATTGATCCATTCAATATTCTTGCCCTCACCTTTACCAATAAAGCTGCTCGAGAAATGAAAAGCCGAATTGCTGACATTATAGGTGATAGCGAAGCGAAGAACATTTCCATGGGTACATTTCACTCTGTTTTTTCAAGAATCTTAAGGCATCACTCTGATAAATTAGGATACCCATCCAACTTCACCATTTACGACACTCAAGACTCACGTAGTTTATTGAAGACCATCATAAAGGAACTCAAGCTAGACGACAAAACTTACAAGCCCAATTTGGTTCATGGTCGAATTTCATCTGCCAAAAACAACTTAATCTCTGCAGCAGCTTACGAAGCAAATACGGATATCACTACAGAAGATAGAATGAGTGGCAAACCGCGTCTATTTGAGATTTATAAAGCATATGAAAAAAGATGCTTCAAAGCTGGTGCCATGGATTTTGATGACTTATTATTCAAAACCAACATCCTTTTGAGAGATCATCCTGACGTATTGCATTTCTATCAGCACAGGTTCAGGTATATTTTAGTAGATGAGTACCAGGACACTAACTACTCACAATATTTAATTGTCAAAAAATTAGCGGACGTTTTTCAAAACATCTGCGTTGTAGGAGATGATGCTCAATCTATTTACTCTTTCCGTGGAGCAAATATTGAAAACATATTAAATTTTAGAACCGACTATCCAGAATGCAAGACATTTAAATTGGAACAAAATTATCGTAGCACTAAAACAATTGTAAATGCTGCGAACAGTATTATTGCGAAAAACAAGGATCAAATCCAAAAAACGGTTTGGACTTCAAATGATGAAGGAAACAAAATAAAAGTCATTAGAACCCTTACGGACAACGAAGAGGGTAAAGTGATCACCAATTCTATCTATGAAACGAAAATGAATGAGCAAGCGGCGCATTCAGACTTTGCTATATTATATAGAACTAATGCACAATCGAGATCTTTTGAGGAAGCGCTCAGAAAACTGAATCTACCTTATAAAATATATGGCGGACTTTCTTTTTACCAAAGAAAAGAAATCAAGGACTTACTGGCCTACTTTAGACTTACAGCTAATCCACAAGATGAAGAAGCATTAAAAAGAGTCATCAATTATCCAAAAAGAGGAATTGGAAAAACCAGCATTGAAAAAGTCATTGTTGCTGCTGACAGATATGAAGTAAGTTTGTGGGATGTTCTCGCTGATCCAGTTAAGTACCCTGCCGGTATTCCTAGTGGAACACAAAATAAAATCAACGCTTTTATTACAGCTATTAAAAGTTATGCAGTTGAATTGGAAAAAGTAGATGCCTATGAGCTGGCACAAACGATTGCCAAAAGTTCAGGAATCTTAAAAGAGCTGTATGATGATAAATCTCCCGAGGGAGTTGCCCGTTATGAAAACATTCAGGCGTTATTAGCCGGTATCAAAGAATTTTCTGAAAGCACCGCTGAAAACGAAACCGCATTTTTGAGCGATTTTATGGTTGACGTTGCATTGCTGACTGATGCTGATGAGGAGAAAGACGAAGACATGGACAAAATCACTTTAATGACTATTCATGCTTCAAAGGGATTGGAATTCCCTTATGTTTATATAGTAGGTCTCGAAGAGAACTTGTTCCCTTCACAGATGGCTTTGAATTCAAGATCTGAACTTGAAGAAGAAAGACGATTGTTCTATGTAGCGTTAACAAGGGCAGAAAAGAAAGCTACTCTTTCTTATGCGACAAGTAGATATCGCTGGGGAAATTTGATCACCAGTGAACCAAGTAGATTCATTGAAGAAATAGACACCGAATTCTTGGAGGTTAATAACCCTTCAAGAGGAGGAGGAAGATCACTCAACCAAGTAAACTTGGAGCGAAAAGTTGGAGTTCCGGCTAAGAAGTTATTCTCAAACAAGGAACGCAATTTAAAACGCGTGACACCTTCTGACACTCAACCAAAAGCTGGAACCCAAGCCAACTTGCTAGATCTGAAGGTTGGCTATAATGTTAGACACGAAAAATTTGGTAAAGGAAAAGTGATCGGATTGGAAGGAACACCCCCAACCAAAGCAACTGTATTTTTCCCGAAAGTGGGCAACAAGCAACTGCTGTTGAAGTTTGCACGATTAGAGATCGTCTAGCTAATTGTTTTATTACATCTAGAACAAGTTGTTACTTTTTTTGAACCATAGAATTGTGATGGTATATGAAAACAATAATCACAATTTTATTTCTTGCCCAACTCACGTTGGGAATTGGGCAAAATCATGAAGTTAAGGTAAATTTTCAAAGCCCTGGCACGAGTGACATAAGGATTTTATCGGTGAATTCATATAGTACTAACAATACTTCATACATGGTCAAGCGTGATACTAACGGAGTTTTTTGTGCAAGGCTGCCGCATGGTGAATATCTCTTCGAAGTAACCTATAAAACTGACCTTGCTCGAAGATTCGCTGTTCTTCGAGAAATCAAATCAGACACAACTATCACCATTGCCTTGAATTAAATCTCAAGTCTAAAGATGACTTTGGTGCCAGCCGGCTCTCCTTTACTGTTTTTGAGATCTATTATCTCAAAAGGCAGAAAGTCACTTTTCTTATTCAAATTAGATAAACGTTCTTGGGTCACCTGCAAGGCGGTTGACTTGTGGTAATTCTCTTTTTGTGCATTAATTGTCGCGGCCTTTGCCCGCCCCCTTCCATTATCTTGAACATAACATTCTAGCAAATGATCATTGATTAATTTGAAACCAACTTCAATTACTCCAGGATAATCCAATTCTTTCAAACCATGGATTATGGCATTTTCCACGAAAGGTTGGATCATTAATGGCGGAAGCAATTCTTCTGCTGCATCAATATTTTCATCCATTTCAATCTTTAGCTCAATATCTAGGTTAGATGTTAACTTTTCAAGCTGAACATAATTTTCTAATGTCTCAATCTCATCATCTATTGAAATGAATTTTTCTCTTGAGTTTTCAAGGACCCGGCGCATCAATTTTGAAAACTTCGCCAGTGCATAACGTGCTTTATCTGTATCTTTTAAAATGATAAGGTTATGTATGGATGTCAAGACATTAAAAATGAAATGGGGATTCATTTGCAACCTCAACGCCTTTTGCTCTAACTCAATCAAATTCTTTTCTATTTCGAGCTTTTCTCGCAACGCTCTGTTCTTTTTCTTGAGACGGAAAATGATGATTAATACAATTATCAGAAGAACCAAACCTATTGCAGAAAAGTACATGGCTTTGAACCAGAACTTTTCAAAATAAGGCTCGTCTATTTCAAATGAAAGCTGAATGGTTTCACCCTCCCAACTTCCATCAGTAGAAGCTTGTAGATTGAACGTGTACCTTCCAGGCCCTAGATTACTATACGTTGCAGTGGTATTGGTAGAAGGTGGTGTCCAATCCCTATCTGCACCATCCAACTTCCAACGGTAGCGTATATTTTTTGCATAAGTATAATGAATAGCATAAAAGCTGAAACCTATATGGTTTTGGTCATATGGTAACACCAAGTCTCCTTGCATTCTTCCGTCAGCAAAGTAATCTGAGTATTGTGTATTTTCAATACTTTCATAAAAAATAGAGAAGTCTCTGAGAAAAAGTCTAGGCTCTTTGTTTTGGCTATAATTGACATCTCCTCCCTGATATACAAATAGTCCATCAACTGTACCGGACCATAATTTTAAATCTTGATCGACATAAGATGCATTAATATTGGTCTCTCCGCCTTCAAAACCTTCTTCAACACCAAAGTGATCTATCTTCACAACCTCTGAAACACTGTCCAGCTGAACACGATCCAATCCACGTTCAGAACCAATCCAGAGTTTATCTCCTATCAACTCTAGTTGATAAATGTTATTTGAACTCAATCCATTATCAGCATTCAACCAGTATTCAGAAAGAATCTCACCTTCTTCAATCCTCATTTTCAAAACGCCATTATCGGCCGATCCCAACCATACAAAATCATCATTCAACACAAGGTTTCTGAATACATTTTGGCCTTGCTGGAACACCACAGGGTCATCATTTTCCAAATATCCAAAGTCACCCGAAGGAGAAGTAAACCAAAACTTTCCTTTATGATACTGTAAAGACGAAATGCGCTCAGGAACCCCACTCACCTTTTTAAAGGTTGCGTTAATTGGAAAATCAAAGCCTTTTGTTGTTTTCAGTATTCCTGCACCATAAGTGGCTATGTAAACTTCTTTACTTCGACCTGGAGCTTGAGCGAATCCTTTGATCCAATTAGACGACAGACCGGTGCTCGTTGTGAATCTATACATAGTATCCAATCCGTCATACTGAGAGTAAACTCCGATTCCCTCCCCCTCTGTTCCAACCCATATATCACCTTGATTATCTTCAAAGATCGCTTTCGCCTTTTCAGTGACAAACCCAAACTCTTCATCAAACAAGACTGAAGAAGTATCATTCAAACGAACCACTCCTCCTCCCTCTGTACTGCACCACAACTGGCTATTACTTGCATTGACAACCGAAAACACATAATTTCCATTCAGCCCAACATTCATGTCGTAAGCTACAAAAGGTGAGTTCTGAAAAATTGCCACACCCCCTCCAGATGTTCCAATCCAGACATTTCCCCAAGCGTCAGCGACTATTTTTTTAACATGATTATTCGGCAAACCATTGGCCGTTTTGTAGTTTTTCAACTCACCTGATTCTTGATTATAAACAAACACTCCATTATTCAATGTACCTACCCACACTTCATTTTCTGAAAAAACAAACAAGTCAAGAATGATTAAATCTTGTAATTCTGGAAAAGGATTTGCCAGCAGTTTACCTTTCTCATGATCATAAACTTCTATTCCGCCTCCATACGTTCCTATTAACCAATTGCCTCCAAATGAAACCGCGCATTGCACCTGGTCTTTAGAAAGGCCTCTCGCTCGATTTAGCTTTTTGAGCGGATCATTCATGTGAAACATGCCTTCATTGGTGCAGCACCAATCATCCAAATCCGAACTAAAAAAACGATAAATATTCAATCCTTTTAGTGAAGGATTATCTTCATTAAAAGCTAATTCATCATTTATTATTTGATACAACCCAGCATTAGTAGCCAATAAAACCTTCTTGTCTTTGACCATCATATCTTGACAAATCATGGCCGGATTATTAAACCTGAAATTCTCAACAAATTTACCACTCAATGAGAACTTACTCACTCCTCCTTTTTGACCGACATAGATAAAACCTTCATTTTCAAAAACCTTAAAAATCCTGTCGGAAATCAGAGAGTCTCTTTTTGTGAAGTACTGGAAATCGACACCATCAAATCGGCATAGACCGCCTCCTTGTGTTCCTATCCACACATGATCGGTACTATCAAAACAAATATCAAAAGCTTGGGACTGAGGAAGACCTTCATGAATTGAAATCTGCTGAAAGTTAAACAACTGCCCCATTCCGACATTGCTAACAAGCAACATAAGCACGAAATAGAGATGTTTAACTAGACTATTCACATCCCGAAAATACGAATTGATGTGAAAAATGGACGCGCAAATAATAAATGTCGATTATTTAATTTCAACGGAACCCAAGAAATCGAAAGAGCGACCTTGGATATCTTTTCCAGAAATTGCCCAAGTATAATCGCCTGCAGGCAGCTTTTTACCGTTGGAAAACCCATTCCACTCAAAACCTGGATTACTTGTTTTATACAGTGGTGTTCCGTTTTCACGGAACACTACAAATTTAAAATCAAACACGCGACCATAGGCTATTTTCAACACATCATTTTCACCGTCTCCATTCGGGCTAAAAGATGCTGGAACTATAATCCCAACTTCCTTTAGGGATTGAGGTTCAGTATATGATTCAAAAGATTCAAGATCTGCAATTTCTATTTCCACCTCTTCAACTTCTTCCTCGACTTTCTTCTCATTCAAAGGATGAACAAAGGTTGGTTGCTGCTCGAATTCAATATCTTGACTCAGTTTTCCTTTAGTTATAATTTCTACGTAAGGTCTAATTGACTTATCTGGATGATTTCCGCTTGCAAAGATTAGCCTTGTATATAATTTCTCATCAGCAATCTTAAACATGAATCCGTTATTGGATTTTGGATTTTGATACCATTCTTTTACCCACTTCGTAATATCGACACCCTTATAATCTTGAAACTCAGTTTTCGACATGGGTAAAGTCACAAAATCATCCTCATTTATCGAAGGTTGGTTTTGCCAATTAACATCTTTCATACTCCATTTCTCGTTTATCTTGATCAGTTTTGCCGCATTTGAATTCCGCATGGCCGCGTGGCCTCCATGTTGAATATTACAGTTATGTCCAAATAAATTGAGCGTTGCAGATTCAATTTTTACTCCTTTGGGAAGTTTAGACAAATCTACCTTCATTAAATTTCTAACTACAACGGCTTGGTGATGAACTGTCCAGGCGCAAGCCATAAAATCTTCATGCCCGCTGTAGGAGCTATCTTTAATGCCACTGTGCAAATAAACATCTTCTAAACCTTCTCCATAAATACGGATGGTGTCTTGCGCATAAGAGCTTAACACAAACAGACAGCTCAATAAGAATAATTTCATTGGGTTATTTTTTGGATCAATACTTGGGCATAGGTTTGAATTGCTATTCCTTCTCCAACAGGCCCAACCTTTTCTCCTCTAGTTGCTTTAATTGATATTTGATTTAAATCAGCACCTAATACCTGCGCAATATTCATACGCATCTCATCTACATATTTCCCGATTTTGGGTTGCTCTAACATTACCGTTGAATCCAAATTCACTATGCGGTATCCGTTGGACTGAATCATATCATACGTATGCTTCAATAATAAAAGGCTATTTATCCCTTTATATTTGGGGTCTGTATCCGGAAAATGGAATCCGATATCTCGAAGCGCAAGCGCGCCTAGTAGCGCATCACAAATAGCATGCAATAAGGCATCTGCATCAGAATGCCCTAAGGCTCCTTTCTCTGATGGAATTTCAACCCCACCAATAATAAGTTTTCGATTGTTAACTAGTTGATGGCGATCAACACCAAAACCAATTCTTATGTTCAAAAGATTATCCACCTGTTCCAGCTTCAGCTGGTTTTTGATTGTTGAACTTAAACTTCAACGAAAAACGAATGGTATTCGCAAGAGGATTATTTTGAGTAACAGAAGCTAGATAAGAAACATCCAACCCAAAAACACTGTAATAGATTCCAGCTCCAAAAGTCAAGTACTTTCTGTTTCCTTTTGACGCATGCTCATGGAAGAATCCGGTTCTAACAGCTAGAATATCTGAATACCAATATTCCATCCCTAATCCGAAGTTGATTTCCCTCATCTCCTCAACAAAGCGACTATTTTTCTCAACCGTTGCAGTTCCAGATTGATCAACTGTCACTGTACCTGGTGCATCATAAAAAGATTGCAACATTCCTGTCACCACACCTACATCTGGATTTCTACCTGAGATAATCTCACCATCCCCATCATATACAGGTGTCGTAGGAACCAATAACTTGTTGATATCAAAAGCAGCTGTTAATGAATTGTATTTATCCATTTCAATATTCAATGCTGTACCCACTCTTAAGCTGGTTGGCAAGAAGTCTCTATCTGCCTCTACTGTATAAGCAACTTTGTTTCCGATATTTGAGATTGAAGAGGCTAACGACCAGGTTGCATCTTTGCTTCCCAATACCACTTCATCATTAAACCATGAATAAGAGATATCAACACCACCTGCAATTCCTGGCTTCGAACCTACGTTCCCCACATTTGTACCCCCTGTTAAGTTTGAATAAATGAATTTACCATTCATTCCAATTGCCGAACGGTCAGTCAATTTAAATGCGTAAGCACCTGTAATTTCAAATTCGTTTGGATTGAATGGTCTAACCACAAATCCTTGATTGTCTGTAAATGTAATTTCACCTAAGGAGAAATAGCGCATTGAACCACCAATCACATGTTTCTTACCAACCTTACCATATCCTGCTATGTATGACAGGTGCATATCTTGAACTAAGGCTCTTAGCCAAGGAGAATAAGACGCACTAAACTCTGCTTTTTCCTTTGAAAAGACAAGCTTTGAAGTATTCCAATAAATTGAATTCGCATCTGGTGACAATGCTGCTCCCACATCACCCATTGCTCCTGATCTTGAATCTGGAGTAATGATTGTAAACGGCACAGCAGTTGTAATGGTATTCAGCTGAATTTGTTGCGCCTTATCGTTTTGATTTAAATTTTGCGCAATCACCGTATTTCCGAGCGCCACAGCTAATATAAGAGCTATTTTCTTCATTTCGTATTCCCTATCGGTCCTGCAAATATACGCAAAGCCGAAAAGTATATTGTATTCTGTTTATAAAATCACTAACTTTTCTAGTTTTTCAGCCTTCTTTCCATCTGGAGTTTCGATACTTAAACGGTAAACATAAACTCCTCTTCCAAGCTTGTCACCATACTCATCACGTCCGTCCCAATTGATAGCCTCAGATCTAAATGAAACTGAGTTCACGTTTTCAATAAGTGTTTTTACCAACTTACCAGAAACCGTAAATATTTCAATTTTAACATCTAGCGAACTGCACACTTGATTATGTTCAAAGTAGAAGTCAGTGTTAGTCGTGAAAGGGTTTGGATAATTCAACAAGTGATCTATTCCAAGTTCTTCCTCTTCAACAACCACAAAATCTAATGTTTGTTCAGATGAATTATTATTTACATCCCAAACCTTGAAGGTTAACTGGTGATTGCCGGGAGAAAGATCGTTCAATTGATAATTTACCTGACCACTTTGATAAGTATCCAAATCAGCTTCGTAAAAATTATTCAAAATAATAGGATCAGCAGTGTTGCCGTCTATTATTAAAGTTATATCATGACCGATTCCATTACCCGTAGTATTGATCCCATTTTCGTCCGAAACTTTTGCAATAAGCTGTGGATTTTCATTTGTAATTCCTCCATTCACAAAATTCTCGTCATTCAAAAAGAGATCAATTTGTGGTCCGGCAACATCCTCAACCCCATTCGGGTTGATTCCTCCAACGACAATCATAGTGTCATAGCCATATGAATTGCTGCTTTGGTTATTAGCGTAATAGAATATTTTTCCTTGCCCATAGGCATAATCAATATCCTTAGGCACAACAAATGAAAACTCAAAATACCCTTTATTTACGGTCGACTTACCCTTGTATATAATATTATTTTGAACGTCATATGGTCGAACAGGAGAAGCAGGATCTTGCCCCAGTGTATTCTTAACCTTCCATTTATCAAAAACTGTAGGATAGACAATCCCGTTATAGTCTGTTATTACATTACCATTTTCATCTCCCACATGACCAGAAACAGTAATCAATGACAATGCTTTTAAGGTGTCGTTTGGCTGTGTGATGCTCACATGGTTAATACTATCTGTAACAATTAACGGATCTGGTTTTCCCAACTTCAAGGCCGGATCCCCAATTAGAGCAAAGTTTCTCTTGTTTTCAGTTGCTGACGTAAGGTTCTTGGTTCTTCGAATAATCTCACCCAAAGCAAGAGGCGCACCGTTTTCTTCTGCAAACAATACCGTGTATAAATTCCGCACCAACTCACTATTTAGAGAAATATAAACTAGACGCGTGGTAGTCAACAATGCGACCGCACCTCCAATTGGATTTGTCAGTGTACGCTCACCAGCTGATACTCTAGCAGGGTCATCAAATCTACTGAACTCACAAGTTGCAGAAATAAAAACAGTTAATCGGTCAATATTAGACCAATCTTCAATCATGGCATAAGTGAGCGCTCTTTCAAGTGTCAAGCCTGTTTCACCTCCATGGCCCACGAAATTGAACACAAGAGCACCTTTGTGAATGTTTTGATTAATTGCCTCTTCAACATCCGGATATCTTTGGCCTCCTGAAGTGACTATTTGCTGATAAGCATCCAAATATACCTTAACAATATTCATTTCAGGATAGAGTTTCTCGGTAGTATCACTCATCTCTTCACAATCAATCACAAATTGCCCATTATTTTCGTCATCCGCCATGAGCACTAGTCTGTTTCTCCAATCCCCGAAAGTTGATGAATACCCATTATCATCACATTGCACGCCTGCAGTGTTTGCATAGAAGGTTGATCCAAACTTCATATAGTGCTCGATTTTATTTACTACATCCTCTGCTTCAGTTAAAGTTGTAACCGGAATTCTTCCTACGGCGATATCCATCATATCCGCCGGTGACATTGCCTCCGTATCATCTAAGATTCCGAAAAAATCATCTGAGGTATAAGAATCTACATAGTCAATATCATTATCGCCGTCTACATTGTTATAAGTTGGCACCATGTAATTATTACTCTCAAGCCTGTTTAAAGGATCATACGTTCCATCACCAAACAAGCACAAATACTTTGGCATTAAACTTGGGTCGCCCTCTGCCCTATCGTAAAACATCTTACACATCCAGCGAATAGCAATAGGGTCACACATCCCTCCTGAAAACTCATTATACACTTGCTGCACATCAACTACTTCAACATCCAAACCTAGACCTCTGTGTAAATTAGCTAATCTTTCAGCTTGAGGAAGCAAGGTAGCGTGACTCACGATTAAATAATCAATTTGACCCAAGGCATGCAAATCTTGATTATTTATTTGGCCAATAGGTATTGCATCAAAAGCTTGTGACTCATTGAAAGCAAGAAAAGTTCGCATAGAATCCGCGTTCTGAACAAATGTGTAATTAGACCCAGTCAATGTTCCACCTACCTCATTTGCATTAGAAGGATCTGTCACTTCCCAGACGAAAGTATTAGAGTTAGCGCTGGAAATGGAATATTGAGCGACATTTCCGAATCCTACACTTAAAAGATCTCGAATTAAGATCTGACTCGAAGCCAAAGTCGCATTTCTTCTGTAGTTGACCATTAAATAATCTAACCACGCTACTGAAGCAGGCGCAGTTCTGTTCCAATTCAATGTAACATTAAGAGATGATGATGATGCATTGAAGGTTACCGTGTTTGAGAATTTACGGCCTTCAGTGTAAGAACCACCGGTATTTGAACTAGGTATATCATCTCTTTGAACACCATTCACCACTACTTCCATGCTTGCTGTACCACTTTTTTGAAGGGACACATAAGCTGTTTTAAAGGTTACAGGTTCTGATGTATTGACATCAGGAACAGACAAACTCACCGTTTTTGATAACTCTATATCAAATAAATCTCCCAACCAATCAGTACCGGATTTAATTAGGTTTCTGTCATTATTTTCATAAAGAATTGACTCGTTGAAATGAGTAACATTGTGAGTTACTGGGCTTGTCGATCCAGCAATGGTACCGACTCTTTTTGGAGCATCTGAAGCATCAACATGAACAAAATAGTAAGCTAAAGAGTCTTGATTATTTTTTCTACGGTTTTCAGTTGTCGTATTGTACTTTACCACATCAGGACCTGTTGCATAGAAGAGCACGTAATCCGAAGTACCAAAGTTGTTGTCTCCATCTCCTTCAATGTAAATCGCGTTTTTCAATAAATCATCAGGACGATAAGCCCCATTGCTGATAGGGATTTCAGGAAAATGGTTACCGTATATATTGATATGGTTTGGATTCAAATTAGTCATATTGATTCCAAGAGAAGATAAAAAGTCGTAATCCAATTTATAGGCACCTGAGGCTGAAACACCAATTTTATACCAACTGCCCGTTGCTAACACCGAGTTAGGAGCAAAAGTGGCCGCTCGGTTATAGGAATCATTAATGGTCTCAACCAAATCCACTTCAATCTCCACTCGCTCAACTAAAACCACTTGACCGTTTTGATTTAAAAGTGGTTCTAGCGTTAACTGTGCGTAATTCTCATCTCTGGCTTTGGAAAAATTAACAACCTCAGAAAAAGAGTTTGGCAAGACCTGAACGTCATAATACGAAGGGAATTCCACCTCTTTATAGACTATGTTTTTAATCCGATAATTAAATTTATTGTTACCTCTGACAGGTAATAGCGTTGTATGAGTAGAAGACACTTTTTGTTGAACTTCATCAAAAGCACAAGGAGTACATCTTTTTAACTCATCATCCCAATTCGTTTCATAAGTAAAAGTATAGGATTGCGAGAAACTATTTGATGTCACGCCTAACACTGTTAAGAGTAAGTAAAATGTGCTTTTTAGTTGATGTATTCTCATTGTATAAATAAAGATGTCCAAAAATACTTTCAAAAACGAAGTAAATTAATTATTATTGCAAATCTTTGAAAAGATTTATTGTAACCTTTTGTTCGTTACAAGCGTTAAATCCTTTCGAACAAGATAATTTTTGAATGAAAAGACATCTTAGAAATACAGGATTAATAGCAATCCTGACCCTATTTATAGGGTTTGAGAGCTCTGCACAAGACCCTGAGTTTACGCAGTTCTACGCTAACCCTATTTATTTGAACCCAGCAATGGCAGGTTCACATGGGTGTCCGCGTGTCAACTTGAACCATAGAAACCAGTGGCCTTCGCTTTCAGGAGCATTTGTGACCAATAGTATATCTTACGATCAATTCGTAAATGTACTTCAAGGCGGAATCGCTGTGCAGGTTACCAATGACATGGCAGGTAAGAACACCATTAACTGGTCAACAATCAACTTAGCTTACTCTTATCACTTACAA
>Ga0189274_100176_pt1 | contig 33365 bp, 25 predicted proteins | sample N5B1minimetaG_FD_130323 | JGI IMG/M metagenome (GOLD analysis project Ga0189274, IMG submission 130323) | Marine microbial communities from the Costa Rica Dome - N5 B1 mini metaG | ecosystem: Environmental > Aquatic > Marine > Oceanic > Photic zone | place: Costa Rica: the Eastern Pacific...
ACTGTTTTTGACAATTACAGATACAAAAGGTACAACTCCTTCTGATGAAGAAATAAATCCCTTAATCCTGAAGGAATCTTGTCCAAAGTTGATAAAACTAAAAATTAGGCAAAATGATAATAGGAGCTTGCGCATAGGGTAATTTTTGGTTGCCACAAATATCGAAATTAAAGCAGGTCAAAAAATGTTAAAATGCGTTGAGCGCTCAACAATTTAGTCAAACGTTCAACAAATAGGTTAAACGGTAATCTAAAATTGTAACCAAAAGCCCCATAAATACGTACATTTTAATGATTTCTTTGTAAATTCGTGATAGTGAGATTAGAACAGTACATATCAAACTTATTGAAGCAACACAACTGTGTGATTGTTCCGGATTTTGGAGGATTTGTAGCGAACTATAAATCCGCCATCATCAATGAAGGCAAAAAGAAGATTTTTCCACCTTCAAAGTCAGTATTGTTTAATCACCACCTTACCAATAATGACGGGCTTTTAGCGAATGAAGTGGCCAATCAACAGAATTGTTCTTATCCTGATGCGTTGAGCTTGATTAAAGGCAAAGTGAATGATTGGGAAAAGCGATTAGATGAAGGTGATCGCGTTGAATTAGAAGATTTAGGATTTTTATTCAAACGTGAAGGTCAAATTCACTTTGAGCAATCACGTGATACTAACCTGTTGCTTTCTGCTTACGGCCTCACAGCTGTTGAGTTCGTTTTTTACAGACAAGAAGAAAATGTCACCACGAAACTATCAGTAGTCAAACAACATATAGTTGAAGATAAAAAGACTCAGCCCGAAATAAAAGAAGTAAAGCAGCCTGTTGAAGAAAAGAAAATTGAAAAAGTTACAGTCGAAAAGGAAACAGAAGTTTTCAATTTAGAACCTGCGATTGAAATTGTTCAAAAAAAGAAACAGTCTGAGAAAAGCAATGAAGTCGACTCTACTGTAATACCTATTCAAAGGAATCGCTTTAAGACGGTCATGAAGTATGCCGCTGCAGTTGCTATTGTTCCATGTTTGTTCTATTCTTATTGGATTCCAATGGAAACAGATGCCTTAGATACTGGAAGTATTCAGCTGTCTGATTTTAATCCAATCCATTCTCAGGTCAAGAAAATTTACAGGCCAAGAACCGAAGAAACACAATTTGACACTATTGAACAATTGAAATCATGGGAGGATTTAACTGCAAACATCAATGCAGACATATATAGCTATGAGTTGACTGAAGATTTCTATATTCCCGTTCATCTAGAGCGAAAAGAGACCACTTTTGTAGATCAAAGTGCAACTCAAATAAATGCTGATATTGATTCTCCTGAAGTCATTCATTCATCTTCAGCTTATCAAGTTATTGCTGGATGCTTTTCTGTAAAAGAGAACGCTCAAAATTTAATAAACGATTTGAATTCTGCTGGGTTTTCAGCTGCTATTTACGATCAAAAAGGGGGGCTTCATAGGGTGACAGCTGGTGGTTTTAATAATCGAGATGCGGCCAAATCTGCTCTTGAAAACGTAAAATCTCAAGGCTTTTCAGCTTGGATTTTGAAGGATTAATCCACTCATTTTATCACTTAACCTCACATTTCTACCATTAAACCGGCTTAAGATTGAGTCAACTCACTCATTTCATTAACTTTATACCGTATAATTTAAAGTAACAATGAAGAAGACATTAATCGCTGTTTTATTGATGGGGTTCTCAAGCCTATCGATTGCTCAAAAAGCTGAAATTACAAACAAAGAAGGAAGTAAATATAGATTTACAAAAGAGGTGCACTTGGATGCTACTCCAGTGCAATCTCAAGGATGGACAGGAACATGCTGGAGTTTTTCAGCATTATCATTTTTTGAAACTGAGTTAGCAAGAAAAGGTAAGACTATGCCAATCTTGTCTGAAATGTACATTGTATACCAAGCCTATCTTGGAAAAGCAGATAAATATTTTAGAACGGATGGGAACACCAATTTTGATGAAGGAGGAGCCTTCCATGATATTCCATGGGTAATCAGTCGTTTTGGTGTAGTACCTGAATCGGTGTTTACTGGTTTAAATTATGGGTCAGAAAAACATACGCATGCTGAATTGGCCGCTATTCTTAAAGGTGCAATGCAAGGTGTTTTGGATGCGCGTGAAGAGTTGGATGATGAACCCATGACTACTGCTTGGAGAAGTGCAATCAGAGGAATTTTAAATGCTTATTTAGGTGAAGTTCCAGAGAAAGTTGAAGACTTTACATTCAAGGTGGACGGAAAAGATTACAATCCTCTTTCATACAGAGATGAGTTAGGATTGAATATGGATGAATACATTTCATTGACTTCTTTTTCAAATCATCCATGGAATTCAAAATGTCAATTAGCAATTGCGGATAACTGGGCATGGGGTAGCTCATATAATGTTCCACTTGAAGATTTGTGGGGAGCTGCTGAATACGCTTTGAAAGAAGGGTATTCATTTGCTTGGGGAGCAGACGTTTCTGAAGATTACTTTTCATTCAGATCTGGTCTAGCTATCGTGCCTGAAGATATGTCTACAATTTATGTTTCAGGAAAGAATAACAAGAATTTTTCAGATGCAGGTTCAGATAAGAAAGCATCTTGTTTTATGGAGCCTGGAAAAGAACTTGAAATCACACAAGAGTTGAGACAAGCGGGTTATGATGGAAAACAAACAACTGATGATCACGGCATGCATGCAGTTGGTTTGTATAAAGATCAAAACGGCACAAAGTATTTGTTAATCAAGAATTCTTGGGGAACAAATTACAACGATTGTGATGGTTACTTTTATGCTTCTGAGGCTTATTTCAAATATAAGACTATCAATATTTATTTGCATAAAGATGCACTTTCAAAAGAGATGAAAAAGAAGTTAGGTATCAAATAATTGAATACCAAAAGAGTTTTAAAAGGCCACTTGACAAAGTGGCCTTTTTTATTGTTAAGAAATTAATCTCAGTCCTCAAAACCGTTTAAATCAGAGCTTTGATTTTGAATCAAATCCAAATCTTCTTATTTTAAGAATCCAAAAATCTATGAAATGAGAAAAACATTTACACAATTATCTTTATTGGGTATGGTGAGTTTGTCTGCTACCTTGTCTTTTGGTCAGACCCTCCAAAATGCCGGAAAGTCGGCAGGGCCAATTGTCAAACAAGTGGCAGGAAGTACACTCAACCATTCTCCTGATTTACATCATCATCATGATGGTGATCACTGTATCTCTGATGCATTAACCAACCAATGGTTGTCAGATTATGGGATGAAGGCGCAGTACCAGGATGAACAGGCGTATCAAAATCATCTCGCCCATCAGTCACCAATGGACAGAGCAACCTATACCATACCAATCATATTTCATGTCATTCATAATCCAAATAATCCGGCTGAAAACGTTTCTGAAGCTGCAATTAATGCTCTACTAGATGCAGTAAATGAGGATTTTACAGCAACCAATTCAGACGTTGGTAATTTAAGAACTGGGTTCGGTTGGACAGCTGCAGACGCAGATATTGAGTTTTGTCTGGCCCAGAAAGACCCTTGGGGAAATCAGTTGACAGAATTGGGAATTAATCGTGTAGAAACTACAGAAGATTTCTATGACCCGAATACTGAAGCAAATAAAATGAAGGGTTCAACCGGTGGTAACACAGGTACAGAAGGATGGGATCGTAATTCATACGTCAATGTTTGGATTTGTGATATTACCAATGGAGCTTCATCAGGTACAGCAGGTTATGCATACAAACCTACTGTTACTTCATTGCCGCCCGCGTCAATTGACGGAATTGTCATTGATTACAACTTAGGTATGCCACCTACAAATAGAGTACTTACCCACGAGATAGGTCATTACCTAGGACTTTCTCACACTTGGGGGAATTCTAATCAAGCATCTGGATGTACCCAAGATGATGGCTTGTCTGATACGCCCGTAACAGCTGGACCGTCTTTTGATTATTCAGGCTCTTGTTCAGGCTCTCAACAAACTTGTTCTGGAACTGAAACGCAATATGAGAATTTCATGGACTATTCGAATTGTACCATTATGTACACTCAAGAGCAAGCCAATTTAATGACGGCTGTTTTGAATGGTTCGAGAGTTAGTTTATTGTCTTCTGATGCATGTACTCCAATTAATCCACAGCCTCCAGTAGCAGATTTTGTGGCAGATATTCTTTCAGTGGTAGAGGGTGGATCAATAAACTTTACTGATTTATCAACGAATTATCCTACGGGTTGGACATGGACAGTAACGCCTTCAGCAGGAGTATCGTTCGTAGGTGGAACCACTATGAACTCTGAAAATCCAACCATTCAATTCGCAAATGCAGGTACATATACAGTACAGTTAAATGCAATGAATGCTTATGGAAATGATGACGAAATCAAGAACAATTATATTACGGTAGTTGCATCTGGAGGTGGAGCCATTGATTGTGATACATTAAGAAATTACACAGCTACAGAGCAGGCAAACATGACGGCGTACTCATTAACCGGTGCTTCGGGTTATTACCCAGGTCACATTTATATTCCGCCTGGAGGAAACCCTTTTCAGTTACAGCACATTGCAGATAGTTTCTTTGTAAGTTCTCCAACAGAAGTAAGACGTTTGTATTTACCAGTTTATCAAGCAGACGACTTGGGTGGAGCAAATGACGTAATTTTCACGGTGTGGGGCGCTAACGGAACTGGAGATGGTCCAGGTGCAGTAATCGGAACACAGGCGGTTCCAATTAGTAACTTAAATGCTGGGTTCTGGAATGAGATTGATTTTACAACTCCGGTACCTGTTAGTGGAGAATTCTGGGTAGGATTTGAATTAGAGTATCCAACCACAACTTTTGAAGACACAGTTCTATTTGCCACTACTAACTTTGGAGATCGTCCTCCTGGAGCAAGTACGACATGGGTACAAGGTTATGAGCCTCAATTAACAGTTAATTTTAACTGGCAGTCAGCAAATAGCTTCTTCACCTCAAATCCAGATTGCTCGTTAATTATGGATGTCCTGACGTCATTAGGACCTCCTCCTACTGCAGTTGCATCCTGGCCTGCAACTGAAACATGTGAAGGAATGGATGTAACTATGAACGGCTATGGTTCTTTAAATACCAACTCATATTACTGGGATATATCAGATGGGTCAAATGATTATTTCTATGATGAAGCCAATCTAACTACACCATTTACTCAAGGCAATTGGACAATTAACTTAGAAGCTGACGGATCTTGCTTAACAGATGTTGACGGTCCGTTTAACCTCACGGTAAACCCTCCACTTTCAGGAACTTTCAACACAACTGATGAAAATTGTATTGCTTCTGATGGAACAATTACAATTTCACTTACAGGCGGTGATGGAGGCCCTTACAATTATTCAATTAATAATGGGGCAACCACAGAAACTACCGGAAATTATACTGGATTAATCTCTGGAGATTATACGTACATTTTCACAGATAATGCTAACTGTGAGTTGACCGGATTAATTACTGTAGGAAACGCCAATACTTTTACTCCTACTATTACTCCTGATATGACGATAGCGGCTTCAACACCTACAGACTTAACAGTTACAGGTGGTGTATCATGGATTTGGTATGAAAACAGTGGTGGCGGACCAGTTGAAATTGGAACTACTCAAACCATAAATGTTGCACCGGCAGTAACCACTACCTATAGTTGTAATGTGACAGATGGCTCGGGATGTGAAGCTGAGTTAGAGGTCACTTTGACCGTGGACACAGGAGGCGGAATTGATGAAAAATTGGTTGATGTAGTTTCGGTATATCCAAATCCAACTGATGGTGTATTCGCCTTGATATTTGATATGCAACAATCTCGAGATATGAGAATTGAAGTATTAAACGTAATTGGAGAGCAAATTTTCAATCAATCATTCAATGATGTTCAAAGTCAAACAATTGAATTTGATCTCACTAATATGGCAGCAGGAGTTTACTTTGTAAATGTCCAGTCAGAGGGTGAAAAATTGACCAAGAAGGTAGTAGTGAGATAATTAACAGCTACTAACAGATTAGAAGAGCGAGTTTCAGATGAGACTCGCTTTTTTTAGAAATCTGCTTTCAGTCCAATCATGAAGTTTCTTCCAGGAGCGCTAATTCCTGAAGAGAATTGTCGGTACTGAACATCCAAGATGTTATCAACCGCAAATTGCAGCATTATACGATCATAAAAAGTATAAGAAATGCGATAGTTTAATGTCCACCAAGGTGGAGTTCCCTCTTCTCTTGGGGTCAAGTCGATATTGTCGCCTCCCGGGGTGTAATCAGCTTCGTTTTTTCTGAAATTGTAGAAAGAGAACAAGGATGTGTTCAGTTTTTCATTTTTATAAGTAAAAGCGATTTTTCCAAACTGTGGCGGAATATGTTCTAATGGGGTATTTGCGCTTAGGTCTGTTCCTTTCGTAAAAGTATAGGTGTATTCAAAATTCAAGGCCTTACTGAAGTTAATTTTAAGATTTGCTGAAGTTCCGTAAATAATCGCATTATCTGTATTTACAATGGCTTGAATTTTTGTCATTTCTCCATTATAGAAAATGCTGTCTTGACCATTTAGATTAAAGTCTCTCTGAACCATAGCGTTGTGCAAGTAAGTAGTATATCCAACAGCACCTAATTGAATAAAATTATTGGCAAATGAGCGTTCAGCCGATAGTTCACCGCCTATGGCATACTCTGGTTTCAGCTGATCATTTGGTACGACAGTGACACCCTTTTTCTCAAAAACTTTTCCGTAATCATCAATGTTTGGAGCCCTAAAAGCAGTTGTTAATTGACTTTTCAGAATGGTTGAAGAATCTGGTCGGTAAACCAAACCTATGTTTCCAGAAGGAGCACTAGTAATTAAATTGACTTGATTGAATGGTAGCTTTAAGAAGCTAGTGTCCTTAAATTGGGAATTAGCGTAGATAAAAGAATAACGGATACCGGTACTCAAACTTAATCCATTGTTAAATTTTTGTTTGTACTCGAGGTAGATTCCACTTGTCAAATAGTTGCTTAGATCAGGATACCGAGTTTGAATATTTGCATCAGATCCGCCCCCTATGTGCTCGGCAAAAGCAGTTGATTTCACATAATTATGTTGGGCTTCCATTCCATAAAATAGAATCCTGTTTCCGGGTAAAATACGGTTGAAATCCAGGTTTAATGAAAATACGTTCACATCTTCATTTTGATGCTCTCTAAATGGAGAATCATAAAGCCTACTGATTCGGTCTTCATCTATTTTTTGATACGCGACTGAAAAGACTCCTTGATGATAAAACTTGTTGTTGGGGTTATTTGGGTTTTTGCTAAAATCAGCTTTAAATTGTCCAAAAATACGTTGTTGAGGTCCATAATACCATTCAGCAAACTTTAAGGTGTCATCTGAATATTCTGTGAGTTTATCATACCGATTGATAGTTGAAGAATTTGAATATTGAAGGTTGACCGTGTACTTCAGATGATCATTTGATTGATAGACAAATTTTTCAAGAATATCGACCTGCGAGTATCCAGAATTTGCTTGAATTTGCGGCTGAAGGTTAGTCACCATGGTGTCTTGGCCAGCTAAATTTTGAACTACAACATCTGGATGCAAACCAAAACCTTCATCACGATCAAAAACTTGATTTTTACCCATTATCACGTCTCCAAATTGATTGGCTGTTATTGAACTCAGAAGGGCCCACTTATTTTTCCCTGTAGAGAAATCAAAATGAGCAGCCATTGAACGATTGTTGGTGTTATATCTTAAATAACTGCTTCCATCAAAGTACAAACTATCTTTGAGTGTAATCTCCGGGTTAATTGTCTTAAAATGGATGACGCCACCTAAGGCATCAGACCCATATAGGGCGCTAGAAGGACCAAAAATAATCTCCGTTTCTTGTAATACTGCATTATCAATGGTGATGGAGTTTTGCAAATGCCCACTTCTGTAAATAGCATTGTTCATCCTCACCCCGTCAACTACTAGCAATAGTTTGTTCGCTTCAAAACCTCTCATGATTGGGCTACCTCCTCCGGCTTGCGATTTTTGCACAAGAATAGATCCTGTGTTTTGGAGCATGTCTGCAGAGGTTGGTGGGTTTTCAATTTGAACAATTTCCCGATTGATTTTCTCAATTTGACCTGCCTCATCATCTTCATCTGAATTGTACCTAAGCGGGTGATTATAATAGACTGTTGGCAAACTATTTTTCTTCTCGATCAGATACAAAACACTTCCGTCAAGTTCATTTGGCTTGAACCGGAATACCTCATAGTGAATGTGTTGAACGCTCACATACTCATCTTTTTTAAAGTTGGCTAAAGAGAATTCCCCGTCTTTATTTGAAATGACACCCCCAGGATTAGATGTTGAAAATATATAGGCTTCTTTAATGGGCTTGTTATTCGATTTGTCTAGAAGCGTAATTTGTTGACTAAAAGATGATACGCTACTAATTATGAAGAACACTTTCAAGCACGTCAACGCTTTGAATCTCTGGAAAATTTTCAAAGATGACTTTGTAATAATTGAGAAGGTCATGTAACAGTTCTCTGCGATCATTTAAACTAATTGTTGGGTCACTATTTCCATCAAATTTCGTGCCTGAAAAGGCCAAAAGTAGTGCAGATTTTTCTTTTGATAAATAAAAAGGATGATTAGGCGTGTATGGAACATACTTACCTTCTTGTAAATCAAGATAGTTGGGGTTTTCAGTGACTTGAGGATAAAAGCCTAAATATTTCGTGAAATGATACAAAAACTTTAAAGGAATATTCTTGTAATTGTCGGTAAGGTCGAGTATTTGAATGACGCTTTTTATGAATTCATACAAATCATGGTCTGCATCTTTTTCTTTGATGCACGCATTTATAATCTCATTCATAAAGAAAATAATGCTTGATTTGATAGGGTCGTAGGGAATTTCTGTAAAAACGATTGCAGGTTCAATGGCACTAATTTTACCAAGGGAAGAGTCGTTTCTTTTGTAGTAATGTAACTCTAGGATTGCCAATGGGCTCACCAGGTTTCCATTTTTGCCTTTTCGTTTGGCTCCCTGAAACAAAAATGATTGGATACCTTCTTGGGTTAAGACCGTCAGCACCAATGAAGTTTCAGAATAGTCTGTTTTTCTGAGAATGATGCCTTCAATACTCGCAGTTGCCATTAATTGATGAATAGAATTTTGGCGACATTTTTACCCTTGCCATTGGTGACCGCTGACCACACCAAGTAAACGCCCGATTGAACCCGTTCACCTTGCAAATTCTTTCCGTCCCAAATGACAGTACCACCATTAGAGGTTGTTTTATAAACAATGTTCCCTGAGATATCTGTAACGCGAACGTCAGATTGATAACCAAGTCCTTGTACGGTTATTGGACCTGAGTATTCTGGTCGCACAGGATTTGGAAAAACAGTAACATTGTTAAAGTCTTGATCAGCAAGTGTAGCGTCTGTTCTGACTGAGATTAATCCTGATTCAGTGGCAAAAAAAGTTTCGCCACTCAATAAATCGCTTCTAACATCCAACACATTGTTTGAAATGAGCGGGCTATTGCTGGTGTTGTATCGATATACTTCTTCTGTACCGTCAGGCGACAAACAAAAAACCCCTGAAGTACTAGTAGCAATCCATTTACGGTTACCACCGTCAACAGTAATTGATGTAATATCAGACTCACCTAAAACAGTCTCGGTTGTTCCGTTATCATTAATTAGTATCTGGCTCGCGTCATACTCTCCATATCCGCCATCAAAAACGTTGGAGGTATTGTAAAGTACAACCATCCCAAAATCAGTTCCAATCCAAATTTCACCATCAACATCTTGAGCAAGGGCTTTTACAAAAAGTGATGGTAGGTTTCCGTATCCTTCTGCTGCACTTAATGTTCTCCATTGGTCATCATTAGGGTCATCAATTGTTCCGCCATCACTAAATGCAACCAACCCAACTTGGTTTATACCAACCCATTTGACACCGTCACGGTCAATTAATAATCGATAAGGATGTTTGTTTTTGGCTGCTGACCCAAGCGTAAATGAATACCACTGACCATCTGGATCTAACATTTTCAGTGGTTCAACTCCTTTGTTCAAAATCCATAAATTGCCTTCATTGTCATATTTCATATCAGTAATCACAATGTTTCCATTGGTGCGCTCAAGCGAAGAGTTGGTCTCATCATAAAATTCTGAAATAGTTTCTCCATCTCTAACCATCATTAACCCACCTTGAGAACTTGAACCAAAAGCAAATTCATCAGTGTTGTTTGGATTGATAACACAGGCAATAAAATCCCAGTTGCGGTTAATATCCATGCTGTCTTGATTAGTGTAATTGAAGTTGGTCCAACTTTCATTTTCGAATTTGTAAATTCCATTAACATTATATGTTGGTTGTAAGTTGTGAGTTAATCCTCCTCCAGCAACGAGCACAGTACCATATTGAATATCTAGTCTGTAAGCACCATCAGCATGTGGTGTGTTTTTATAGATAGATCGACTATCCCAGCTGTTGAATCCCCTCACCATTCCACTTTGTCCATCCGCAAGCCAGAGTTCGCCTTCGTGCAGCAATACCCCCTTTGCCGCCACAAAGTTTCCTTGGACATCAAAAATGATTTGTTCCTGCGTAAAATTCTCATCCAAAACTTCAACCTGGCTGTAGCGTGATAAAAGCAATTTGTTGTTTTGCACAACAAGAGAATTAATCGACAGTGGATTTCCAGAGTAGGTGTTGAATGTGTTATTTTCAAAATAGTAAATTGAATCAGATTGAAATGCTGCAGAGCTGTATGAGAATAGCAACTTACTTCCAAAGGTTTCAATATTGTTAAAGTTGGCATTTAGAAGATACGAAGGCAAATTAGATTCCTTTGTCCATTGATTAAAATCATTCAGATAAGGGGTGTTTCGGTGCGCCTTGTATATGCCTACCGGGCTTACTACAAAAAAGGTGTCTTGATAAATATCAAAGTCAATCACAGATGGATTCTCGTAAGGATAATAAGTGTCACTTACCTCCATCTTTTCCAGATTAATAACTACCAAACCTATGCTGGATGAGACGTATAGGGTCTTTCCATCAATTTTTAAATTGTTGATGTATTTGTCACCTGATATTTCTGATTTCTTGATCCAAGGAATGTTCGTAATAACATCATCTTCAATAACATCTATGTTTCCGTTACTGTATCCCACAACAACGTATTCAGATGAACCGACTATTGCTGAGGCTCCAAGGTCTGAAAGTCCGTTTGTCAAGTCAAGTGTTGAGACTGATTGATCAGATTTATCATAAATCACAAGTCCATTGGAGGTTGCCATGAATATTTCATCATCATTTTGAGCAATCCCCGTTGGATTAAATGCCGAAAAATGCACGCGCCAATCCAAAGTTCCAATCTGCGCAAACAGTGGATTCGTCAGAATAATTAATGATAGGAGGATTATTTTTCGCATTGCCTTCAAATTTACGAAGTAATAACACAAAAACAGTTAGTTTATTGTTTCTGTTCAATGCATTTATGGGGTAAAACAGAATTATCCAAATATTCCGCGAATGACATCTTCTACTTTTCCTACTTTTTTAATGTCTATATCAAAGGCTTTTTGGTCGATACCTTTGTTGTGCTTGGAAATGAAAATTTCTTCAAACCCCATTTTTTGTGCTTCCATTATGCGTTGTTCCATGCGGTTCACGGGTCTGATTTCACCAGATAAGCTGACCTCTGCTGCTAGACAAATTTTGTTAGGAATAGCAATGTTGGCGTTAGAAGACATGATGGCACAAACTACAGCTAAATCTATGGCTGGATCATTTACTTTGATTCCACCTGCAATGTTGAGAAATACATCTTTCGCTCCTAATTTAAATCCGCATCTTTTTTCAAGTACGGCGAGTAACATATTAAGTCTTCTTAAATCAAAACCTGTTCCTGAGCGTTGAGGTGTTCCGTAGGCAGCTGTGCTTACCAGTGCTTGCACTTCTACCAGAATGGGTCTAACTCCTTCCAATGTAGAGGCAATCGCGATTCCTGATAATTGCTCTTCGTTATTGGTAATCAATATTTCGGATGGGTTTTCAACAGCTCTTAATCCGGCACCATGCATTTCATAAATACCTATTTCATTGGTAGATCCGAACCTGTTTTTTACCGACCTCACTATTCGATAGACATGGTTGCGATCACCTTCAAAAACGAGTACCGTATCAACCATATGCTCCAGAACCTTTGGTCCCGCCAATGAACCTTCTTTTGTAATGTGTCCAATTATAAAGACGGGAGTTCCAGTTTCTTTTGCAAATCGTAACAATTCAGCCGTACATTCTCTGATTTGAGAAATTGAACCTGGCGAAGATTCTATCAAAGAAGAATGCATAGTTTGAATTGAATCAATGATCAGAATATCAGGTTTGACTGCTTGAATTTGGATAAATACATTTTGCATAGAAGTCTCAGTCAATACAAAACAGTTTTCAATTGAATCAGATATGCGGTCCGCCCTCATTTTGATTTGGGTTTCACTCTCTTCACCTGAAATGTATAGTATTTTTTTGTCCTTTTCGGTGATAGCCATTTGAAGCAGCAAAGTGGATTTTCCAATTCCAGGCTCTCCTCCAAAAAGTATCAAAGAACCGGGTACCATTCCACCACCCAAAACACGATTCAATTCATCATCATGTAAATTAATTCTTCGCTCTACTTTTTGTTCCACTTCACTCAAATTATGCGCTTTGGCTGCACGTTGTGAAGTTGAAGAAGAGAAAGGGGTGGCACTCTTGGGTGATTTATCTATGATTTCCTCCACATAGGTATTCCATTCGTTACAAGACGAACATTTGCCCACCCATTTTGGAGATTGAGCACCACAATTTTGACAGAAAAAAGTAGTTTTAACTTTGGCCATAATGCATCTATTTCAATCAAAGATGTACCTTTGAAAACGTAAGCAATTTACGTACTATTCACACTCGAATTACATAATTATATCAAAATATAGCATGGCAAAGTTTATCTCATATAACGTTAACGGAATTCGTGCGGCTTTAAAAAAAGATTGGATGAAATGGTTGACATCAGTTGACCCTGATGTGGTTTGCATTCAAGAAACCAAGGCACATAAAGATCAGTTAGATTTGAAAGAGTTTGAAGATGCTGGATATAATACCTATTGGTTTTCTGCAGAGAAAAAAGGCTACAGTAGCGTTGCTATTTTTTCGAAAACAGAACCAGATCATGTTGAGTATGGATGCGGGATAGAAAAATATGACGCAGAAGGTCGAATTATCAGAGCAGATTATGGTGATTTTTCTGTTTTAAGCTGTTATTTTCCTAGTGGAACAACCGGAGACGAGCGCCAAGCATTTAAAATGGACTTTTTAGCGGACTTCCAAGAGTACGTGAACGAACTTAAAAAAACACGAAAAAAACTATTGATTTCAGGAGACGTTAATATTTGTCACACGGCAATAGATATTCATAATCCTGATAGAAATAAAGATACTTCAGGCTTTAAACCAGAAGAGCGTCAATGGGTCACTGAGTTTTTAGATACCGGATTTATAGATTCATTCAGACATCTGAACAAGGAACCTCATAACTACACTTGGTGGTCATATAGGGCTGGAGCTCGAGGTAAGAACTTAGGCTGGAGAATTGATTATCATTTTATCAGCGAAAATTTAGAAGACAAGTTAAAACGTTCTGTGATCTTATCAGAGGCTGTGCATTCTGATCATTGTCCATTAATGGTTGAACTTGATGTCAAACTGTAGATGTTTTTGAGAAATAATACCGAACTTTATAAAAAATAAGTGTTTTGGGAGAACTCGTTTTAACAGGAATAGGATATGGATTACTACTAAGCGTATTGGTGGGTCCGGCCTTTTTTGTTCTTCTTGAAACAAGTATCACAAAAGGAGTTAAGCACGCGCTGTTTTTTGATTTAGGGGTTATCCTTGCTGATTTAGTGTACTTATCCATTGCATTTATATTCTTTTCAGAAGTGACAGCTCTCATGGAGAGCGACAATAGTTTTTGGTTAAGAATTATTGGTGGAGTATTCTTTATTGGAATGGGTATGATGAACATACTTAAAAAGAAGCCAAAAATTAAAAAGATCAAGGTAGAAGACAGCAAAGAATTGCCGGCTAATAATTACGTAATGATGGTCCTAAAAGGGGTGTTGTTTAACATTATCAACGTTGGAGTTTTGGTGTTTTGGTTAACCTTGCTTACGATACTTCCCGAAGCACCACCAGAATTAGGATTGGAAAGAGAAAATGCTGTGTTCATTTACATAGTCATCATTCTTGTAACATTTATTGGAATTGACATTTTAAAAATCCTTGGTGCAAAAAAACTCAAGGAGGTACTTACACCTCAATGGATGAACAACCTAAATTTGGCACTTGGAATTGTGCTCGTATGTTTCGGTTTGTTATTCATGGTTCAAGGATATCTTGCCTACATTAAGATTCAGTAACATTTTAATCAATTCAGGTTATAACCTAAAAACTATTTTATGACAAGAATCTTCTTGACATGTTTATTCATATTTACCGTTGTTGCTGTTTCTGCGCAATCAAAGAAACCAAAAATGGTAGTCGATTTTTGGGACTTTGAGAAAACTCAAATGCGCAGTAAAGGATTCTATTACGCAGATGATTTTTATGGGGAGTCAACCCTAGAGCATGGAAAATGGGAATTTTGGGATAGACAAGGAAGAAGAACAGAGATCCTGAATTATCAAAAAGGCAAATTGCATGGAAAAAGCACCACTTTCTATCCAAATGGAAAAAAGAAGGAAGAGGGTTTTTTCAAAGATGGCAAACAAGACAGTATTTATCATGCGTGGCATGAGAACGGAGAATTGAGTATTGACGGACAATACTTCATGGATCGCCCAATGGGAGAGTGGAAATACTACTATCCAAACGGATACCACATGATGATTGAAGAGAATGTAGACTCAATTACCTATGTGCAACAGTTTTGGAAAACAGACAGCACACAAACCTTGAAAGATGGAAACGGAAGAACGTTTCTCTATTACCAATCAACCGGTTTTTTGCAAGAATTTTATACTTACAAAGATGGATTGAAGGATGGAGACTTTGAAGAGTATACCTCTACCGGAAAAATATTTGTGTTAGGTCAGTACAAAGAAGGAAACAAGGTTGGAGATTGGACTTACTACTATTACTTGGGTGGTGTAGATCGCGAAATATCATATTCAGCCGATAAGCCTCATGGAAACTACAAGAAATTTTATGACAATGGCAAACTCAATATTAAAGGACAATTTGAACATGGAGCAAAAACTGGGAAATGGACGTGGTACACCAATGTAGGAACCAAAGATATTGAAGGTGAATTTGTGGACGGATTACAAGATGGACTCTGGAAGTATTGGATTCCGGGTGATTCAGTTCACCTAGAAAGCAAAGGTTATTTTAAAGAAGGAAAACGCCACGGTGACTGGGAATTCTTTTATCGAGACGGCTCAAAATGGAAAACGGGTAAATACGAGAATGACCTAGAAGAAGGCATGTGGCAAACTTGGTATGAAAACGGACAGCTACTGAAAGAGGGTGAATTTGTTAATGGTAAAGAAAATGGAGAGTGGAATCAGTTTTACGATAATGGCCAGTTAAAGAACAAAGCTAATTTTGACATGGGTCATTTGGATGGTGAATGGTTATCTTATTTCAAGAAAGGGAAATTGCACCTGTCAGGTGAGTATAAGCAAGATTTGAAAGTTGGAACTTGGACGCGTTATTCTGAAAAAGGGAAACTATTAGAATCGGGTGATTACAAGATTGTGAATTACAAAAAACATGTCAAGTACGGACCTTTTTCTAAAAGAACACTAAAAGAAAGCGTAAAAGAGGGTAAATGGACTTATTTCTCTCAAAAAGATGGCAAAAGAACCCACGAAGGGAATTATAAGAACGGGAAAGAAGAAGGAGAATGGGTGTTTTACTTTCCGGGCGGAACAAAACCTGAGAGAATTGTGAATTACAAAGAAGGAAGGCTACATGGTAAAATGTTGCTATTCAATTGGAGACCACACTATGTCACTACTCAAATTGATTATAAAGATGGCCTGAAGCACGGCAAAATGTACATCTTTGATAAAAAAGGCAAAGTCAAAATCGAGAAGGATTTTGAAGATGGGATTCAATTGGGCCCTGGCGGAAAACCTAAAGGGTTTAATCCTTAAGTAGCTCCTTTACATTATCCTTTATTTTCTGGCTTAATTCGTCAGTAGGCAAGTCGTTTGGATCTAAACCAAATGGGTCTTCTATTTCTTCAGCTAAGATTTCTAAACTGACCAGGATATAGAACACCAGCACCGATAATAAAATGGACCACCAGCCAAAGCTATTGACAAAAGCTAAAGGCATGGTACATACATAAACGAAAATAAACTTTTTCAAAAAGTTGTTGTACGAGTACGGAAGTGGTGTGTTTTTGATTCTTTCGCATGCACCAATAATGTCAGAAAATGTTTTCAAGTTCGTATCCATAGTAATGAACTCTTCTTGCGTAAGGTCACCTTCAGTTTTCATTTTATCTAGGCGCGCATACATCCACTTCGCGATAAAACTGGGTTTGTGAGATTTTGACTCCAGGTATTTATACTCTTCATCTGTCAATTCTAACTCCTCTAATTTTACTCCTTTGCGCAAATGCTCTTTCATTGCTAAAGCATAATTCGGAATCATGCGAGCAAAAAAATGATCGTCCTCTTTTGAAGTAGTCATAGAGGCGATTTTAATGGCGAAATTTCGGGTGTTGTTGACTAATTCTCCCCACTTCTTTCTGCCTTCCCACCATCTGTCATAGGCTGTATTCGTCCTAAATACGAGTAACAAGGATAAAACAAATCCAACTATTGAATAAACCCCCATCAAATTATCGACCATGGTAGCATTTGGGAAATGCGTCATTTTTACCCAAGCAATGGTGCCAGATAAAAGAGCCATGTATATAATCTCCTTCCAAAGAATGAAGATGGTATCTGTTTTAGAAATGGTAAAGATGTGCCTAAACCAGGTTTTGGGATTGTATTTAATCATAAAAGCAGGTGTGAGTGACGAATTTAATCATTTTCAAAATTCTGCTCTAAGCTGATAAGTTTAATATCTTTGAGGCATGTCATTGTTGGATAAATTAAAGCGACTTTATCGCATTTTCAGAGCTGTGTATGTGCGCAAGTTTATTCACTTTTCGCGTAAAGTTAAATTGCCGGGTTTTCAAGGGGTTTCACTTTGGGAGATCATTTTCTTCTTCTTGTATTCAATTCGAAAAGGATTGATTGGTATGCGAGCTGCAGCAGTGTCATTCCATTTCTTTTTAGCAATGATTCCTTTTGGATTAGTGCTGGTTGTTTTAACCTCCTACACGCCAGGTCTCTCACTGGAATCTGATATTGCGCCGGTCATTTCTGCTCTGATACCAGATCAGCTTTTTAATCGTTTTATGGACGGATTAGATCAATATCATCATTCCACAGTCAACTCTTGGATTTCGATAGGATTTATTCTTGCCCTCTACTTCACCTCCAATGGTTTTACCGTTTTAATTCGTGCTTTCAATTCATCTCGAATGGATTTTAAGAAAAGAAATTGGTGGTCAATTAGGTTGGTTTCATTCAGTTTTGTGCTCATCTTTTTGGCCGGAATCATAGCCGTTTTTTATTCGATTATTTTGGTGAGAATGGGATTGGTACTATGGGCTAACAATGCAGATTTCATCTATGATCATTTTGATACCATTTATGTGGGGATAGATTTAATTTTCTTGGGAGTGCTGTTGTACTTTGGTATAGCACTCATGTATTATTTAGGTCCCCGAAACAGAAAACAATTCCGTTTCTTTTCACCTGGAGCAACGCTTGCCACACTGCTAATAATGATTATTTCGGTGTTTTATGAGCTCTACGTGGCTTATTATGCCAATTACAATGATCTCTATGGCTCTCTCGGAACCGTGCTTATGTTATTGTTGTGGATATATCTCATTTCTTATTCTTTAATCATAGGATTTGAATTGAATGCCAGTATTCATGGCGCTATGACAAGTAAGTCTTTGAGAAAGTTGAAAGATTTAGATAATCGGTATGAAGATTCTGTATCTTGATCAATGAATAATCCTTAAATTTAAGGTTCAAAATCAATCACAATGAAGAATAGAAAATTAATCGTATTAGGTCTAATTCCATTCCTATTTTCGTGCGGAGGCTCTGAAGAAGTTGAGGAAGAAACAACGAATGAAGAAGTGGTAGAAGAAACGTGCACGTATTCGTATGATGAATCATCAACCATTTTAACTTGGACAGCTTTCAAATTAACTGAAAAAGTTGGTGTAGATGGCTCTTTTGATGAAATTAACGTCATTGCAAACGAGAGCGAAGATATGTTTGGCGTGTTGACCGGAGCTACGTTTGACATTCCTGTAGCAAGCGTAAATTCTCAAGATCCGGTAAGAGATCCAAAGATTAGAGATGCTTTTTTCGGAAGTATGGATTCTACAGCATCAATTACAGGAGAAATCATTTCAATTGATGCGACAACAGCAAAGGTTTCTATCACCATGAATAACAAAACTGTTGAGTATGATGGAGAGGTTACTGTAGAAGGTGAATCGATTACCATGAAAACAACTATTAATATTCTTGACTTTGATGGGCAAGGATCAATTGATGCAATTGGTGTGGTGTGTGAAGAAAAACATACCGGCGAAGATGGAATCAACAAGTTTTGGGAAGACGTAAATATCGCAGTTCAGACCAAATTGGTAAAGGATTGCAAATAATTCTATCCAAAAATAATCTTAATAGACCTCAAGTTATGCTTGGGGTCTTTTTTTGAATTGTATGTGATACTTTAGACCTTGTTCAGAATTATCAATATTGAGGTCAGCTTCTATTTGCTCGCACAAGATTTCAATTAAAGACATTCCCAAACTCTCCTCCTTAACTTCAGATTGAATACCCTTACCATTGTCCCCAATAGTCATAGTATAAGTATCACCTGCTTGTCCTAAATTGAGGTAAAAAAGGCCGTTCTCTTCAAAGGCATATTTAAACGAATTACATGCTATCTCATTAACAATTAAACCGAGTGGTACTGCTAGTTGCGGCTCAAAAATATCTTGATCCACATCTATATTCAATTCAAAAGTTAATTGTGCCTCTGGTGACTTATAAATCTCATATAATGAATGAATCATATTCTTAAAATAAGCCGTGATATTAATGGAGTTCAAGTCAGTAGAGCTGTAAATCATGTCCTGAACGCGCGCAATGGTGTTCACTCGATTAATGCTACTTTCGAACGCTTTCTGCAATGCCGGATCAGTGAGATTTCGCTTCTGTAAATTCAAAAGGCTCGAAATTACTTGTAAGTTGTTTTTTACCCGGTGATGAAGTTCTTTTAGTAAGGTTTCTTTCTGATGGATTGAATGATTCAAACGATCTTCATTATATTTCCGCTCAAAGAAAACAGGAACATCATAGTTTCCTGATTTTTTCAATTTTGATTCTTTTTCTAAGTACCCATCAATTTTGTGCGGCGGTGCCATAATGAAGGTGCAATGTTCATCACCTGCAGCTTCACATGCAATTTCAACGGTAGTCAAAGATATTCCAAAACTCTCTTCACACCAACCTGATGAGTAACCTGAATTCATTGTACAAACTGGACCCTTTGATTTTCTGCTTGCTGCCAACCATGCCTGCGCTTCAAAAGAATTATGATGGTAAAATTTTAAATAATAATTATCATCCGGACTTGGATTGCTTTCTGGAAGAATTTCAACATTTGCCCATCCAGTAAAAGCAAAATGAACGGGCCCGGCAGACAACTTCTCAACCGGATCTTCTAACTTCATTTTATCATGAAATGAAAGCGCATCTTTTTTACCTAAAACATGGGCAATATCAAACAAGAAATTATTTCCAATTCGTGTTGCTTCTTCAAATGAATGATTACTGTAGAATTCTCTAAAAACATCAAGAAATTCATAGGATAGCGCTGCACTTCTCAGTAAAATATAGCGTTCTCCAGAAATCACAATCTCACCGTTTTCAGCACTTTTTCTAGACTCAGAAAAATAATTTCGAACGACATCTTCAGCTTGATTGAAAATGTCTTCAAACTGTTCTGGAACAATAACAGTTTTGTTGATTCCTTGAAAATCAAGCCTTTGCTTGAGTTGTTCATTCTCAGCTTCAAGCGCCTTTATGCGTTCAAGTAATTGACTATAATCCGGCACGGTTTTCATTGGGAAAATAAGATAGCGTAAAAATGTTAATTATCAAACAAATAGCAACGCAAAAATAAAAAATTAAACTCTTTTTGTTGTTTGGAATTATGGAACTTGTACAATTGTAACATCTAAGTAAGTAAATTGTTATACCTCAAAACCTAGAACTCCACAAATGAAATTTATTCTTGTCTTTGTTGCATTGACTCCGCTATTCGCTTGGTGTCAAAAATCAGTTGAATATCGTGGTGAGCAAATCATGCTTTACCCCTATGAGAAAGATATCCATCTTAAATCCCCAAACTATGATTGGAATGGAAATCCCGAATTAAAGAAGGAGCATTATAATGAGTTTAGATTCACAACTGATAATCAAGAATCTTATGAAGTTTTCTTTCCTTTTGGCTCAATAGCAGATGGCAAATATTTGTGTTTAACTACAGAAATTAGTGCTTACAGCTGGGAGATTTATCAAAAGAATAAAAAGGCCTTTAAAACTTTGCAGACTATTGATCAAAAGGTTCCTTACGCCATTATTCATGTGAAAAACGGAGAACTCAATGGGTATTGCTATTATCTCAGCCCTGCCGGAGACACTACTTCTTATGGGAATTACAAAAATAATTTGAAGGACGGACTATGGTATGAAAACCCAATGAAAACTGATTACGCCAATTATAAAGAGGGTAAGTTACATGGAGAGAGTTACAGTGTGTTTCAGTCAAGTCACAAATCAAAGAAACGTCAATACACAAAAACATCAACAAAAAGATATGCTCATGGTCAGCTGCTTGAATTTGAAAGTATTAAAGAGTATTTGACATCTAGTTATACTGAACGCAAGACGTTCATAGATTCTACGGATGGTATCAAACAACTGTATGAGAAAAAATACAAAGATCAATTGATTGAGACAGGACTTTTTGTAGATGGTGAACGCATTGGTGAGCACAAATGGTACTACAACAATGGCCAACTAAAAGCGAAAGCCAATTTTACAGGAGACACCACAGAACTTGGCAACGATTTTTTGAAATGGGCAAATGGTATTGCTAGTCGCAAAGACAGACCTACACTCGATCTTTATGGCTTAAAGCAACAGTATCGCTATGACTATAATTCAAATTGGTTAACGGTAGGTAGAGTGTTTAAAGGAAATACAAGAACTGCATATGCCCTGGCAGATCAAGTAACTTTTTACCATTCAAACGGAAAAAAACAATTTTCATATGAAGTCAAAGATGGCAAATTCATGGCAGATACCTTAAGGCATCTGAATGGTAATCCTGAATACTTTGTATATGCAGATAATCGTGCAAAAGATTATGTAAAGCAATTTTATGATGAGAATGGAGTGCTGGAGAACGTTGAGCGCACACCTCAATTTAAGGTAAGGTCGAAAACAAAAAAGTATGTCGTGTTTAATGGTGAAAAATTGAAATATGAAGATAAGACAACCATGGGCTCTTGTTATCATTTCAAGTCCTATCCTGATCTAGATTCTCTTGACCCAGAAAAAGATACATTAATTTATACCGAATATTTTCACTCTGGCACAGGCTTAATCGGCCAAGTGTACTTTTTGCCATTTGAGCACACCCGGGTAGAAAAACTAGATGTTTCAGATAGGTATCCATACATAGCCGGAAAAGTTTGGCAAGAAACGCGTCAGTATTTTAATGATGACTATACTTTTTGTAAAACAGAAGTAATTCTTGAGATAGGAAGAAATATAAAAATGTACCAGTCTTTTGATCAAGAATTTTCATCCAATTACTACGAACGTCAAGATGATATTTTTGAATTTGATGGATTGGTAAGAAAGCAAAGAGGTACCCACGGAATAAGAGGAAATTCTTCCAACTTTTTTGCGGCGACCAGTTTCGATTACTTTGTGGATGACTTCCATCACCCTGATATCAAGATTTCCAATTATACTTCATCTATTAACTACAAAAACAAACCGTATAATGGTAAAATAGTAGTTGATATTGACAGAAGAAATGGTAATAGAATTCGTATTAATAAACGAAAAATGGTGTTAAAGTCTTGGAGGTCATATAGTCGTCTTGACAATCCAAATGAACAGTTTACACATGATGCTTTCTATGCTAAATATGTCTACAATGATCTCGAATTCTTACCTGATTTCTGGCTTGAGATACCAAATTACGACAACAAACTCTGGAATCAAACAAGAACAATAAAAGGACAATATGTAAATGGACAAAAATCAGGAAAATGGGAGGCAATTGGCTCTAAAAAGAAACTTTTGGACGTTACCTTCAGTGAGAATCACCCAGAAGGCGAATTCACGCAGTATAAATATATTCCTCCTATCCGTAAAAGGTCCCGTTATTGGTACGGAAACCAAAAGAGAGTTCCGGCACAATACTATGATTACATGAATGGGAGTTTCAAGAATGGTCAATTGGAGCAGTTCAGCATTCACAATGTGAAAGACAGTGTCTTGGCTACTTTTGTTTATGAAGATGGAATGCCAAAACAAGCAAATTTATCGAAAGGCTACAAGGCTTCATTTATTGAAAATGGAGTGCAAAAAGAAACGGTGAAGTATGTTGATGGGGAGCACGCTGAGCTGATTACAACCCACAAAGAAAGAGGTAAAGAAATAACGTATACCTATCACTTTAAAAATGGCTACTTAGATGGAGAATATCAGTTCGAGAAAGATTCAGGAACCTTCGAAAACGCACTGTTTACTGGTAAATTTGTCAATAACATTGGGTATGATAGAGAAAAGCATGAAGTAATCGCAAATGGCTTACTCTTGAAAGAATACATTCTTAATGCAGATCAGATCAAAATGACAGAAGTGGTGTATGACACCAGTGCGGTAAAACTAAATGGTAGTTTGTACAAAATATATGATGTTTCGAATAACATTCCATTCATACCTCTTAGAGAAGATTTATCAAAACCATACAGTCATGACATTTGCGGTGCATTCCAGAGTTTTTATGTGAATGGACAAGTTCATGCACAGGGAGAATTGTGTAAAACGACTATCTCCAAGAAAGAAGGGGTTTGGACTTACTTTAACCCGGATGGTGAGAAGATGTCTGAAGCCCAATATTTCCCTATTCGTGATACTATTTTTAATGGACAAAAACACGCGATAGTTGGTGAGCTTTTGGTGTATGAAAACAATAAGCCATCTTATGAAGCCATTATCATTGATTTGATATCAAAATACAATTGTGCGAGTGCTGACAACTATGAAGTACGCCAGTTGTGGGTGACTAAAGATCTACAAACAGCAGAAACAAATCCTTCTCGATACCAAAAACTCTATTACGACATGGGGGTACTTCAGTCAGAAGGGGAGATCGTTAATGGATTACCACATGGATTATGGAAGTTTTATGACCGTGAAGGTGGTTTGCATTCAGTGGGCTTGTACGTGAATGGTAAAAAACAAGGTCGTTGGTTAGAAGGTGATTTAACGGGTCTTGGATTTATCGGAGATTTCTGTATTGCGCCAGATAACTATGAGTTTGAGAAAGAAGCTCTTGAAAATGAACTCAAAATAGAGATTATCCAATACGATAATGGTGTAAAACTCTACAAACAAAAGTTAGCTGCATACTTGAACAGATAATTACTTCAGTTTTCCTATTTTTGAGAAGATGGAAAGGATAGAAGTATTGGTCACCGGAGGAGCCGGCTATATTGGTTCACATACTGTAGTTGAATTAGTGGCGGCTGGATATCAGCCAATTATCGTTGATGATTTTAGAAATTCACAAAAATGGATTATTGATCGACTAGAGGAAATTACGGGTCAAAAAATGATTTGCTATAATTTTGATTGTCACTCACCATCTCAGATGAAGGAGGTCTTTGAAAAGCACCCTTCTATTTCTGCAGTGATTCATTTTGCCGCTGATAAGGCAGTTGGAGAGTCTGTTCAATTTCCTTTGAAGTATTACAAAAACAATGTAGGTTCAACTGCAAACGTGCTACAAGTGATGCAAGAAGCAGCTATAGAACACTTCGTTTTTTCATCATCTTGCACGGTATATGGAGAGCCTGATGATCCAATTGTGACAGAGAATACACCAATCCAAAAAGCGGCTTCACCTTACGGAGCCACCAAAATTGTGTGTGAACAAATGACCCAGTTTGCAGTTGCTTCGGGCGCTAATATTAAGGCAACCCTGTTGCGTTATTTTAACCCTATTGGGGCGCATCCAACCTCTAAAATTGGAGAACTTCCACAAGGAATCCCAAACAACTTAGTGCCATACATCACGCAAACCGCGAAAGGTATTCGCGAAGAATTAACTGTTCACGGAAGTGATTACAATACTACAGATGGTACGTGCATTCGTGATTACATTCATGTCGTAGATTTAGCGAAAGCTCATGTGAAAGCAATGGAACGCTCATTGAAAATCACAGAGCCACGTTGTGATGCCTTTAATATTGGAACAGGCAAAGGTTCAACGGTCTTAGAAATTATCCATACTTTTGAAAAAGTTAACAACTTAAAACTTCCCTATAAAATAGGTCCACGAAGAGAAGGTGATGTCGAACAAATTTGGGCTGATGTCACTAAAGCGAAAACTGAACTCAATTGGGAAGCTGAATATGGAATCAAAGAAGCATTGAAGCATTCATGGCAATGGGAGCAGAGCATAAAATGAGAATGAACAAAACCTTACTAGTGGTATTGGCGCTCCTTTGTGTAAGTGGTGTTTTTGCGCAAACTTCTGAAAGTAGAAAAGAACGTTGGCGCTCGTTTGAGTGGCGTAAACCGGGTATTTTGCGCACGTACACGGGCTTAACAGCTCCGCCACCTGAAAGACCAGATAAATTCGACAGATTCAATACAGATTTTTTCTGGAATTCCTGGTTGGGAGATGTCAATGGGGTCAAAACCAAGTTCTATGCAATCGGTCACGGAATTAATCTCATGTTTGATGTACCATTTGACAAAAAAGGAAGAATTGGTATAGGTGTTGGATTGGGTTATAGTCACTTCAGTGTGCGTACTGATGGCGCATTCACATTCAATCCAATTGTCGGGTCAAACGATTCTTATACAACCTTAGCAAATTATACGGGTCCCAATCGTTGGATAAACAGAACAGTATTCGATTTTGTAGAGGTTCCGTTTGAGCTGCGAATTCGCTCGGCCAAAGAAAGAGGTAAGTTTAAGTTTTACCCTGGCTTCAAAGCTGGATTCATGTTTGAATACTTCCACAAATGGAGAGTAGAAAAAAATGAATTCAAAGAATTCAACTTTCCAGACATGAATCGTCTACATTATGGCCCAACTTTGAGAATAGGCTTTGACAATGTAATGTTATTTGGATACTATGATTTAGCGCCAATTTTTCAACATGCGCAGTCATCCAAACTACAACTTTTCTCAGTTGGCGTGAGCTTCGGATGGTTCTAATTTCCGAAAAAGGAGACAATGCTTAAAATGATATAAGCAAGTCCTACACCTACAAATAATCCCCAAGCCAAAAATTCCGCTCGTTTTAACGATCGTAAGGCCTTTTCATAATCCCTGTCTTTCTTGTTGTGTACATTTATAAACTGTTTCATATCTCAATGTTTTGATTCAAATATCCTGCGATTTTTGAGGTTTTTACAATTGAATTATGCCAACTAAGATTTGTTTTTGCGTAAATCGCAAAATTATAGTAATAAAATATTTTCGTATTTTCAAGTAAATCAATTGTCTATGGAAATTCAAGAATTCAAAAAGGCCATTTCAAAATCACATACTAAGAATATAATTGTTGGTACAGGGATCACATTATTTGGTGTGTTTATCGTTTGGCTTGTATTGTCTGGTGCAGATTCAGAAATGGATGATATGGGTGTTGGCGGAATGATTGTAATCTGGATATTGGCTGGTATATGTTTGCTTTTTGGTATTGGTATCACTGCCATGCACATTAAAGATGCCATTCGAATGAAAAAAGGTGAGCACCCAGTTGTCAATGCCATTCAAGAAGGTGACAAGGGTTTTTTAATTTGGATGTATGAGTACGTGACTCAGGTTCAGGGCGGCGGATCCGACCATCAAGTTTGGGCCTATGATCGAGAAGGACAAAAAATGATATTGAGCTTGAAAAAGAAACGCGTACAAGAAGTTTTGAAATATTTAAGTGAGCAGTTTCCTAATGCCGTGGTTGGCTATTCTGAAGAAATCAGAGAACAGATGAGCCAAGCAGTTGGAAAAAAACTTTGATAATTACTGTTCGCCCGCAAATAATTAATTGAAAGAAAGTTTTTCTTCATAGTATGATAAGAACTGTCTTAGAAGCCCTACATTAGTTTTAGGTGAAAACATTTCTGGATATTATTTTAGCATCTGTACTTTTTGTACTGCTGCTTCCGCTATTAATAGTAGTCGCTATTCTAATCATCATTTTTGATTTTCAATCTCCTTTATTTACACAAGAAAGAATAGGATTAGGTAAACTTCCTTTTACCATTTATAAACTCCAAACCATGAAAGGTGGGAAAGTCACTTTTCTAGGCAAACTTCTGCGTGCCACCGGAATTGATGAACTACCGCAATTGCTCAACATTATATTTCTTGAAATGAGTTTTGTAGGTCCACGACCATTAACTAACAATGATGTTATTCGTTTAGGCTGGGATGATGAGTATCACAAATTGAGATGGAACGTAAAGCCCGGGATAGTGGGGCTGGCTCAATTGAGTCCGGTTTGCAATAAAAAAATGTCCTGGTTTTATGATAGCTTGTATGTAAAGCATCATAATCTGTGGCTGGATACCAAGATCTTTTTTGCAGCCATGTTCATTCCCTTACTCGGTAAAAAGAAAATTCAAAACTGGATACATAAAGCATGAAAGTACTTGTTAACGGAATCGGAAATATTGGAACGACACTACTCAATCTTTTAATAGAGTATCAAAGTATTCTAGGCATAGATGAAGTACATGCTTGTAAGCGAACGATTGAACCTTGGCACGAACCAGACTTGGAGAAATTACAAGCAAAAGGAGTTAGAATATGTACTTCAGGTAACCATAAAGGATATCCACAATATGGTAACATCCTGCCGCAAATCAATTACATTTTTGAAGCCACTTCAAATGGAGTAGGATTGAAAAATAAGGAGCGATATGCCAAACTGCCGAACTTAATTGGGGCTTGCGCACAAGGAAGCGAGAAAGGATTTGGAATTTCGTTCATGTCGGGTGTGAACAACGACCTAATTCAAGGCCAAAAGTTTGTTCATGTTGTTTCATGCAACACACATGGTAGTGCGGCTCTTCTGAAATTATTTTGTGGTGATCGTCTTGAGAATCTTCATCAGGCCGACATGGTTGTAGTGAGGCGTTCAGAAGATATTGGAAATCATCAAAGGTTGGTATCGGGAAATGTGGTGGCTAGGCATTTAAATCATGAAAATGGAACACATCATTCCATTGACGTAGTTGACATGTTTAAAGCGAATGGAATATCTTGTAGGCTAACTTCTTCAGACATTACAACACCCAGTCAACTCATGCATGCAGTCAGGTTTAATATTGAATCAATTGAGCCTTTATCAAAGGATTCAGTTTTGAATAGATTACAACAGAATAAATTGCTCGCAACTACCCAAAAATTTGATTCAAATGTCATCTTTGAATTAGGAAGAAAATATGGTTTTGTGGGTCGCATTTATTCGCATGCTATTGTGCTTACGAATAACATCCTCTTCGAAAACAAACAAGTAAAAGGGTGGGCATTCGTGCCGCAAGAAGGAAATTCTATTTTATCTTCCATTCATGCCTTTTTACTTCAAACAAGGCACGCTAATGAATCTGAGATAATCGAAAAAATTCAATCTGACCTTTGCTCTGATCAGTGGTAAAGAACTATTTAATGATAAATCGCTCAGCTCTTACCTGATTGTCAGAGGTAGTTTTTAGAATGTATTGTCCCTGATCTAATCCTTCGACACCAAGCTCAAGATAATTAGCACCTTCAAAAACTTCAATTTCAGCCCTCTTTAATTGTTGACCGTTCAGATCAACAATGATAACTTCAATTGTTTCATGTTTAAGTGAGCTGTACAAGAATTGAAGTGACGTTTCAATAGGGTTTGGAAAAATTTCCACACCAACGTTTTGTATATTACCTTTTACAAATTTCACTGAAAGTACAGTTGTTTTCCCAGCATTGTTCTCAGCACTCAATCGATAGTATTTGTCAGCTTTGTTCTGCTCTCTCACTGCTAACTCATATTGATGACCACCGGTATGGTTTCCAATTGACGAAACTTCGCCAATTTGGTAGAAATTTTCTCCATCCAATGATTCTTCAATGATGAATTTTTTATTGTTGGATTCTGATTTTACCTCCCAGTTTAGAAAAGTCTCGGTTTCTGAACGGTTGACATTGAAAGCTAAGAATTCAATAGGCAGAATTACACACCCACCTGAAATATTGGTAAGTGTAACAGAATAATCACATGCATCTCCAGCAAAACCATCTAACATCAAAAAGGCACAATCCCCAGAGTTTACAGTAATGGTTGGTGATGTCCATGATCCTCCAACACCTATCGGACTTTGTTGACCTTCGTTAACGAGTGCTCCGGTGGTTCCTGTAAAAACAGCAGCTTGAACTCCTGCTCCAGTCAATGCGCAGTTAGCTACATTGTCAACAGTTATTTGCCAGGTTCCTGTCGTTAATGAACAGAATGTATTCCAAGCGGCATTATTAATAACAAAAGACACATCATTTCCAGCTATGCATCCGCCACAAGTCGTGCCTGCGTTTCCATCTAAATTCGCAAAGCCTGTTCCTGTTCCGCTTTGCCAATATCCCCCATCTGTAGTTTCATTAAATGCTGTTCCACACTCATCAATTAAAGTTGCGCCAGAACTTTGGGCGTTTGTAGAAGGCTGCGCTACGCCAATGCAAAAAGTTACATCTCCGTCACCAGGCCCACCACAACTGTTATTCTGCATTTGTATTAAATAGTCTGATCCTGAAGTCAAGCCAGTTAATAAAATATGGTGACCCGGATCACCACTTTGCAGTGCATCATATACTTGAGAAGCACATGCTGGATTACAACCTCCTCCAGATGCAAAAGGCCCATAAACAGCAATGTGAGGTGAACAGTTAGGGTTGTTGGTCTCAATGAAATTTAAAACCAGCGAATCATTGTTGGCCGTAATTCGTTACCACATAGACGATTCCGTAGAACCACCTGAATAATTGGTGTAACACTCACCTCCTTGAAGACTCGCACTTGCTGCATCTTCCCCGCATGTTAATCCTCCGTCAATGGTGAGCGTTGTGGCACTCCCACAATCATCATTTGCAGGTTGAGCAAAGCCAATTGCCGACAATGCTAAACTGAAACTTAATAGTAACTTCTTTCTCATTCCTTCGCCTCCGTGTAAATTTCTCGTTTATAAACTAATATTTTATAGTTATTGAGAATGATAATTTTGTCTGATTCAATAGATCGTGCTGCTTCAATTTGACAAAGCATATCACAAGATATCATGTAATTTGTACTTGCAGGAGATTCACTAATAGTGAGGTCTTCAAGAACAATATAGCTGCCGGTTGCTGCATATTTTGAACACTGCAAACTATCGCAATCATCTTGCCCAAAGCTAATGACAGATATGCTCAATAGCGCTAGTAATATCCTTATTCTGAGTTCTTTCATGTCCATGAAAGACGTTAGATTCGAATAAAGGTTGGAAAGTTTTTGTTAATTATTTAATAGAATCTTGAACTGCTAAGCAAAGTACTTACGTAAATTCGCATCATGACAAGAAAAATGAAGGTCATTACTGCAGTGTTAGTCAGTTTACTTTCAATTGTAGCAGTTTGGGTGGCGTTACATCTACACCCTACACCATCCCTACTTGAAACTGTTTCCATTGACTTAAGTCCAGCTGATTTTGATCATCTCAATCAGAAGGTAGAAGATGCTCATGAGTTGGGCTATTATAAAAAAGGAGATGACGAATATGTGCCCGCGCAGATCACTTATCGTAGTCATTTTAGTGACGGTAAAGTTCGATTGAAAGGAGATTGGTTAGATCATTTTTCGGCGAACAAATGGTCCTTCAGGATTAAACAATCAAAAGCCTTGGCTTCAGGAATTAAATCTTATAGTATTCAAAATCCTAAAGCTAGAGGATTTATTGATGGTTGGGTTTTTCAACAGTTAATGCGGCAAGAAGGCGTAATCGCGAATGAATTCCGTTTTGTTCAACTGAAGTTAAATCAGCAAAATTGGGGAATCTACAGTTTTGAAGAGCACCTTTCACAACGAATGATAGATGAACAAGCAGGCGCAAATGGTATTATCTTAAAATTCAAAGATGATGGTTTTTTCAAAGCAGATATCGAGAAACAACCAACGGACGGATTAATTAAAGAAGCTGAAATTAAAGTGTACGGTAAACTGAAAGATGATCCTGATTTTCAAGACGATATTCGTTTCGCTAAAAAGCTAATGCGAGCGTATCAGCTGCAAGTTGATTCTGTATACGATTATTTTGATGCTGAAAAGATGGGTGCTTATTATGCCTTGTGCGACTTGAACAGTGCTTATCACGCAATGGGGTGGATCAACATCCGATTTTTCTACAATTTTGAAACAAAACTGTTGGAGCCTATTGCGTACGATCCGTATCCGCTTTTGGAATGGGGTAAACCATATTTGGGAGCAAATGTGGATAAGGTGAATAATGACCCTTTCGAAACAACCATGATTGTCTATAATGCTTTGAAGCATCCAAAAATCAGAGCAGCTTATGACCGAAAAATCAAGGTGTATTCTGATCAACAATTCGTCAGTAATTTTTTAAATAGTCATCAAGAACAAATTCAGTTTTATGAGACTGAATTAAAAAAAGAATATCCTGACTATCAATATGATTACAGTTTCTTGAAGGAAAATGCCAAAAATATAAAAACTGCACTCGAAAAATAAAGCACTATTCAATCGGTTTAGGCTCTCTATTTAAGTAAAATCCAGAAATTTTTCTTGGAAAATCCATTTCTCTCATGTACATTTGAACAAAACGTAGAAAAGTTCAAAACATGGCAGATTCAAAGAAGAACATTATCGTGAAGTCGAGAGAGTTGTTTGAACAATATGGATACCAAAAGACTACCCTGACTGATATTGCAAAATCACTGGGCAAAGTCAAATCAGCTATCTATTATTACTTCAGTGGTAAAGAAGAGATTTTCGCTGAGTTGGTGAAGGTTGAGGCAGCAGACTTTTTAGAAAAACTGACCACAGAAGTAAAGAAAGAAACCACCCCAATTGCCCAATTGGAATCGTACGTAAATACACGTGTTGATCTCATGGAGAAAGTTGCTAAAAAGTATCATTTTCTTAAGAAAGAGTTTTTTGAATTGATTCCAATTGTTGAAGAGAACAGAATCGAATGTGATGCAGCTGAAGTGATGTTTTTAACACAGATCTTACAAGAAAACAAAGTGGATGATCCAAGCTTTAAGGCGAATCTCTTAATGCAAAGCCTAAAAGGATTGGAAGTCCAAATGTATGTCACTGACAAGGTACAATCTCATGTGAAAGACAGAAACGCATTTGTCAATTTCATGCTAAACGGAGTGTTATCAAATCTGAAATCATGAAACAGCTATTGATCACATTATCATTCCTACCTTTAATAGGGTTTTCTCAACCCTTCGAGATAGGACACACCACCATCACATTCAATGACCCCGCCCGAACAGGTGGTTTTGGTTCAGGAGGTGGGCCTGGAAGACAAATACAATCTGAGATTTATTATCCTGCTGCAACTGCCGGAACAGATGTAGATGTTGTTACGGGTGAGTTTCCGGTCATAGTATTCGGACACGGTTTTGTCATGTCATGGGATGCTTACCAAAACATCTGGGAAGAATTTGTTCCTAAAGGATACATTTTTGTCTTTCCGCGAACAGAAGGAAACTTCTCTCCTTCACATGATGATTTCGGTCAAGATCTTGCAATATTGGTAACCGAAATGGAAGCAGAAAATGCAGATGCGGCAAGTCTTTTCTATCAACATCATAATGGGAAGTCTGCAATTATGGGACATTCAATGGGGGGAGGATCATCTATTTTAGCTGCTGCCAATAATACGAATATTGAAACGGTTGTTGGTTTGGCTCCGGCGGAGACAAGTCCTTCGGCAATTACAGCAGCCGTAAATGTTAGTGTACCTGCTTTAATCTTATCTGGAGATGGAGATGCCGTTACGCCACCGATTGATCATCATGAACCCATTTATGACGCTCTGGGTTCTAGCTGTAAATACTTTACAAACATTTTGGGAGGAGCCCATTGTTATTTTGCTAATTCTAATTTTAACTGTGATTTTGGTGAGGGAACTTCTGGAGGAAATATCACCATTGGTAGACCAGAACAACATGCCATTACTTTTGAGTACTTAACACCGTGGTTTACTTATACCTTAAAAGGAGATTGTGCGGCAAAGAATACTTTTGATTCATTGCTTGTACAAGATATTGATGTGTCTTATATCAACGAATGTACCATCACAGCGCCTTCGCTCACCGTAAATGGATCAACCACGCTTTGTCAATCAGAAAATGTAGAAATTGTGGCTTCAGAAATATTGGATTGGTCAACCGGGCAAAATGGAACTTCCATTTTTGCAACGGACAGTACTTGGTATTATGGTTTTGCAGCCAACTGTGCAGTTTCAGACTCTATATTTATCACCGTTAATCCGGTGGATACCTTAGTTCAGGACCTATCAATATGTGATGGCGAGTCTGTGACGGTAGGAACAAGTACTTATTCATCAAATGGAAATTATCAAGATGTTTTAACCAACCAGTATTCTTGTGATTCTGTGGTTTTCACGAACATAACAGTTGTGAGTAGTTTTGATTTAACCATAACAAATGGAGGACATTTTCTTACGTCAAATCAGAGCGGCTCTATCTATCAATGGATTGATTGTCAAACTAATCAGCCGATTTCTGGAGCTACACAGCAGGATTTTTATCCTTCACAAAATGGAGATTATGCGGTAATCGTTGGAAGCGGA
>Ga0189274_100177_pt1 | contig 33340 bp, 39 predicted proteins | sample N5B1minimetaG_FD_130323 | JGI IMG/M metagenome (GOLD analysis project Ga0189274, IMG submission 130323) | Marine microbial communities from the Costa Rica Dome - N5 B1 mini metaG | ecosystem: Environmental > Aquatic > Marine > Oceanic > Photic zone | place: Costa Rica: the Eastern Pacific...
TAACAACCGGTAATAATTCAGATACCGAGCATACCAGTTTTAGTGGTACCTCTGCCGCAACTGCACATGCGGCAGGAGTTGCTGGCTTAATGTTAAGCTATATCAATGACCAAACAACAACTCCAAACAACTTATTCCCTGAAGACGTGGATTTTTTGATTGGACGCTACGCTAATGACAGAGATTCAAGCAATAACATTGCCTATTCTGTTGGATATGATAATTTAACTGGTTGGGGACTTTTAGATGCTGGAAATGTTATGCAAAATATAGACAGAAATCAGTATGTGATTAAACATTACTTTAAGGAAGTAGTTTTTGACACAACTTTTGGTGGGTGTTTTGGTATTCCTTGCGGACAAGCGGCGGTTGATTTTATCAATTATTCAGATCAATTTAATTCGGTTGGAGACTACAAGGGAAGTATTTGGCAAATTTCAACGACCATTCCGAATAATTTAAACGTTGGAGATGTCATTATTGATTCATGGCCGTTAAATAGTTATACTAATGGTATCATGGTTTACTCAATGAATAATGACATAGAGGACTACCACCATGAACAAGTTATTTTAAATCAAAATTTTAATGAAACAACTTTAAGGACAAGGACGATCCACTTTGAAGAATACCCAGATGGGAGTCCAGCTGACTTTTGGTGGCCTTTTAAACCTGGTGGAACTGTTAGATTTGGATATACACTTCACATTCAATCGGCTTTTGCCTCTATAGATGATACTGAAATAGAAAATGATTTGAAATGTTACCCAAACCCAACAACGGGTAATTTTGACCTTAGTTTCGAATTACTAGAAAATTCAAATGTTGCCATTGAAATTTTAAATTTGGAAGGTCAAATAGTTTACAATTTGGATCAAGCCAACTTTGCCTCAGGACAACACGTTGTTAATATTGACGTTAGTAATTTGGCAAATGGATTATATGTAATCCGACTTTCCGAAAACAACAAATACAGATATGTTAAGTTGGTTAAAAACTAAAATATTAATTATCCTTGGTTTAATGGTTCTGGTACAGTCTTGTCGAAAGGACAAGACCGTGCCTCAAGAGCCACCTATTCCGGGAGACACGACAGAGGTGGATTCAGGAATTATTTGTGAAGATTTTCCAGTTTCTCCAGAAATAGGATTTGTGTACACTTCAACAGGACCTCAATACAAGGCTCCGTGCTTCAATCCCAATAATTCAAATGAGTTCGTATTTATAAGAACAGGTATATCAGGTACGGAATTGGTTAAGTACGATATTATTCAAGGTGTGGAAAGTGTTTTGACAAGTTCTGCTTCGATTATTACTCAACCTCAATGGGGCAGTCAAGGTTGGATTATCTTCAACGTTTTTGGCAATACAATCTGGAAAATTCATGAAAGTGGAAGCGGACTTGAACAAATAGTTGATTTTCCTAGTTTACGTCCATGTTTTGACAATACTGGAGGAAATTTCATCAGTATGGCGGGGGATGCAAATTTAACAGTAGGATACAGACCGATTTTTGACTTATCTGGTAACCTCGTTGATTCAATCTATTCCGGATATGACGACAGAATTATAGGCTATCCTTATTTTACTTCTCATCTTAAATTTTCCAAAGGATATTTTGCTTTTGCCGATCATGCTTATTCTGACCCAATAAGAATAGGTGTTTGCCATTACGAAGACTCATCAATTGTGGAGATAGGTTCTTGGTTTTACGATAAGGAAATGCTTGACATTACTGCTAATTCAGAATTCGTTTACGTCTCAACCTATTGGAGGGACTTAATAAAAATAAATTTGGTTTCTCATACTCTCGAAACCTTTAAAGAGGGTTGTCAAACGAAATTCTATAACCATATAGATGTATCGCCTGATGGAACTAAAATGATAGCACAAGTCGTGATTTCAACTCCTTATGATAATGACGAGGCAATTGATGAGCAAAATGAAATATGGCTTATTGATTTAGTTAGTGGTGAAGAGTCAGTAGTATTAGGTGAAGAATAATGTCAAAATACTTATGACCATAGCTGTAATGGCTTTAATACACTCCTGTCGAAAAGACAAGGCTGGACCGCCAGTCGAACATCCAGCAGCCTCAACCGAATTAGCATGCAATGCTAACTGTGAGGATATACCCCCTGGGCCAGAAGTTGGTTGGACTTATCAAAGTACTGGACCTCAATTTTTAACACCTTGCTTTAATCCAAATAATTCAAATGAATTCGTGTTTCTACGAAGAGGTACCGCATCCGTTGCTGAACTTGTCAAATATAATTTATCGAGTAATTCAGAAGAAGTATTGTGCAATTCGATTCCAATAGCAACCCCTCCCCAATGGGGAGATTCTGGTTGGATCACTTTTTCGACAATAGGCTGGGAAGTCTGGAAAATTAAGGAAGATGGCAGCCAATTGACGCAATTGACCCATGGAGCGAAAGATCTATTTCCATATTTTAGCTCTACCGGACAAGAAATTTATTATTTCCGCGCTAAAAGCTATAATAATTCTGAATTGTCACAAAATCCCGACCTATATTACGAATACTTAATGATGAAAATTGATCTACAAGGGACTAAAATTGATTCAGTGACGGCATTAGATATTATTCCAAATAATTACTACCAAACATGGCAAGTCGCCAGTTTTCAGGACGACAAAGTATATTTTATTGGAGGAATTGACAATTATTATGGTTTGTATAGCCTTGACCTAATTACGGAGTCTACAAATACTGTGTTCACATGGAATACAACGCCCCAGAATTATTTTGCTCAGGACATTGATTATTTCAATGGCGAACTTTTCTTTACAAAATTTAGGCGTGGTCTTTATAAAGTAGGTGACATGGGAGGGACTGAAATTGAAATCAGAAATGGCTGTGGAATGAAATATTACAAGGACTTTAGTATATCGAATGACGGTGCAAAGCTAATTGCTGAAGTAGTAATCTCAGATTATTCTTTAGAACTTGGCTTTATTGAAGAGCAGCATGATATTTATTTAATTGACCTAGCTTCTTGCGAAGAGACTATTATATTGGATGGTGAATAAGATTAGAATATTAATTGGAAGCGTTGTCTTGCCTATTGCAATTACAATTTAGATCGAATGGAAGGTAATTGGTCATGGTATGATGAAAATGGTTATTTGAAACATCAGGAAAGGTATCAGCTAGATTAGTTTAACAGGAATGCAACTATTCCAACGTATTTCTCATCATGTTAAATAAGATGAACTCTCTTAAAAGGTCAATAATACTTGCACTGCTCCTAGTCAACTTTGGAGCTGTTGCTCAAAAAAAGAATAGCATTGTTGTTCAAACTGGAATACTAAACTATTTCTATGATTCAAATCCAATTTTGATGAATACTTCAAAATCTGGAAAAATAGATCGAATAAGAGATTTTACGGATTACACTCTAATCAAATCAATTGGCATTGACTATAACCGTGAGATAAACCAAAAATCAAGTTTGACTTTTTCTTTTAACAAATTTAGTGGGTACTTTGGTGGTAATGAGAAATCAAGGACCAATAAGGAACCAGAAATTGCCCATAGAGATTGGTACTTATTGTCGTTATGTTTTAATCGCAAGTTGATAGATAGAGCCAAATTCGAGTGGACATATGGTGGAGGATTACAATACCGTGAGGGAACTGAAGCATATCAAGTTTTTTATGAACCACCAAATCCACACCCATTCCATGTAAGTTTTTTAGCTTGGCAAATAGACAAAAGAGAAGTGGGATTGAATGCGAATTCCAGAATTAAATATAGTTTTTTGAAATCCTTGTTTTTGTATTCCAAACTGGATATTCAATACTATATCTATGATGCTGGAAAACCTACTTTCGATAAAGTTGTTGAAGAGAGCCCGAGTAGAGAATTCAACAGAACATTTCCTTTAAACCATACTTTCACAATAGGTTTAGGTTGGGATTTTTAAACGAGCTAACTTGCAAAATTTGATTTTTCGGGGGTTACTTAATTGCAAGACGGACATAAAATAAAAAATGAAACTCTTACCTCTTATCTTGTTATTGACTATTTCCACTTGTTGGTCACAAAAAAGTGAAAAGCCAATTGTCCATTCTTTGGCATATTCACCTTTCAGATTTGAATTGAATAGTGTTACAATCAACCAAAAATTTGAACCAAAATTCGTCAATTCAATAGACTATTCAGTTTTTATTAAAAATTTCGGAATTGTTACTCGATTGGAATACGGAGAAAATTTAATAAATGATAATTGCAATTCTTGTGCAGATCATTTATACGGAGAAGGTCGAATGAAGGAGCTTAATTCAGAACTCGGACTCAAATTTCAATTAGGCAGGGTTAAAAACTGGCGAATTCAGCCAAACATTAATCTATTGGGGTATTTTTCTAATCTTAATTATAAAGGTGATTTTGAGGGTGGTTTTTGGGGAGGTGGAACCACATTTGACACACGTTATCAAACTTTCGGGTTTAAGTTGGAGACAGGATTAACATTCAAAATAGCTGAACAATTTGATCTAGAATTATCAAATTCCTGTCAATTTGGCTCTGGAACCTATCGTGCAAACATCAATGGCGCAACCACACCTTATACTACAGGGTCGGTCATTTTATCTAGAATAGGTTTGCGATATTTTTTATGATTTATTTACCTTTTAATCAATTGTTTAAGCACTTAAGACTTTCATTGTAATTTTATCAAACCAATCTGAATATATTGATACAAAATCCAAAATATGAAAAAGTCAATTGTATTCATTTTAGTATTAATGACCTCTCTCATAAGCCATGCTCAAAACGATCTTAGTTTAGATTCGGCGTTTCACAGGTCAAATGTTGGAGAGTATTATTCTAATGGATTAGAATATTATCAGATGCCAATCACCCAGTTAAGACCAATCGAGTTTTCAGCTCTAGTATCGAATAACGGAGCAACTGATATTTCAAATTGTTATTTGCAGGTTGATATGATGTATTCGAACACCGTAATTCAGAGTATTTACAGTGATTCTGTATTAATTCAAAGTTCAACCCAAGATTCTCTGTATTGCAATAGCGTTATTGATCTATCTGGTCAAATCCAAGGGCAGTATGAATTCATTGTTTCTGTCTATTCTGATAGTTCGGAATTAAACTATGCAAATAATATAGATACTATTCACTTTGAAATAACTGATAATATGTTGTCGAGAAGTGATTTTGAAATTGTGGACTCAACGAAATACTATTATCATGATTCATTGGATTACAGGAGTTTTGGATATGTGTTCAAAGTAGAGTCAGATGCATGTTTAAGTGCCATCTACCCTTGGTTTACACACTACATAGGTAATTCTCAACCAAGCAGTGGCGGAGTTTATGCATCACTTTTTAAATTAGATTCAATTAACAATGAATTCGAGTATCTTACAATGAGCGGAATCATGACGCAACCCATGAATTCAAGCGAATTAGGAAGTCCGTATAATATCCCTTTTAGTTCCTCAGCGCATCCATACGCATTGTTAGAAGAGCAAAACGTCTATTTGGTAACCGTAAACACTCCAAATAATCTTCACGAATTTTATTTGTCTCAAACCACAATTGACTCAACTCTTTACAGGGCATTTTCTAACTTATCACCGGGAAGTGTATTTTCTCACAATGAAGTTGTTTTGGATGGTAGAATGATTATGATGGATATTGAGTTTGGTAATGCTACTTTTTGCAATCTGAACCTACATGAAAACAGAAAGGTTGAGATAGCTCTTTTTCCTAACCCCTCTAGCGGAATGTTAACCATTCATTCTGAATCAAACTCTTTCCAAAATCCAAAGATTTCAATTTATAGTATCAATGGCTTCAAATTGAAAGAATTTGAGTTGAATGATGGTACTTTTATGGGAGACATTTCACTTGATATAACTGATTTAGATAATGGAGCATATTTTTTACATTATGAAGATGAGAATAACAGCATTATTAAAAAAATTCAATTACTGAAATGATGAAAGCCGATAAATTGGAGGTTGTCTTGTCACTATTTCCTGTATTATCGCGTCTTTACTATAGCCTTTCATTCTAGAACATTAAAAACCCAAGAATATGAATTACTTCAAATTAGTTTTTTCCTGCTTAATCCTTGTTTTCTTTGGTAAACCATCCTATTCACAATCGATAAGTAGTCTGGAACATGGTGATGAAGATTCATTTCTAAACCATCTCCTAGAAGTCAATGAAGAATGGAAACACCATTCTGAAAATTGCCCAACAGGTGTAGCTTCTTTTGAAACGGACCTTGATAGAATTGAATTACACTTGAATTTGGTTGCTAAGTCCTTGAGATCAAACCCACCTTCAAATCTCAACCTGGAGCAAAGCAGAAATAGATTGTTTTTAATTCAAAAACTTGAAAACTATGCCAATAACAGAGTTTTTCCAATAAACAAATATCATCCAGTTCGTCAGCCCTACTTTGTAGATGAACATGGAACTAACTGCGCTGTAGGGCAGTTGATAGTTGAATCAGGCAATACTGGCTTAGTTTCATTAATTAGCAAAGAACATAACTACGATTACATTGTAGATATTGAGACTGTAGGTTTAACAGAATGGGCAGATAAATATGGATTCACTTTAGAAGAATTAAAATGGATTCAACCAACTTATCCTCCAACTACGTCAATTGATCCAGTTTTAGGTGGAGCGAACGGACCAGTCTCAGAAATGGTTTACAACCCTTATGACGGAAGCGTATTGATTGGAGGTTCATTTACAGAATTAAACAATTACCCATGCTTGAATGTGGGTTTTTACAAAGACAATCAGCTCAACTGTTTTGGAAACGGAGTTGATGGTGTTGTACATGATTTGGTAGTTCAATCGGGAGAAGTATACTGTTTTGGCGAATTACAAAATAATGGAATAACCTATCCGCTTGCTAAATTTGATGGTGCATCTTGGACGTATATCTCAATTCCAAGCAGAAATGAAGCTACTTGTACGGCCGCAAATAACGGAGGTGCTGGTTATCAGATTGAAGTTGCAATAAACCACTCCTCATTTTCTGGAAAACAGGAGATTTGGCATCTACTGAATGACGGTAACTGGGAGAGAAAGGCTGAGGTCAATGGAATAATTTTAGACATCATTGCGAGTGGACATGGTAGAGTTCATGCAGGGCACTTTGATACCGTTTCAGTGTTTAATTCAAGTGGCATGGTAGATTCAATGTTCTCGGTTCATAATGTTGTCATAAAACAAAACTATTCTCCCATTTGGTTTGGAATAGGCAGTGAAATCAGTGATACAGTCAATGTTGTTAAATCTATTGGAGGAGGCTTGATTTTTGGTGGTACGTGTGGTTCACAGCCTGGAGAAAGTAATATTTGCCTCAGCCGATACTTAAATGGTTCGTTGCAAACCTTGTGTTACTCACCTTTCGGTGAACAATGGTCAATCAACACAATGGCATATAACAATGGTTCGACATTAATGCTTGGTGGGGTGTTCGATATTATTCCTTTGGTAGGAACTCAGGGTAATAATCTCGCGAGCTATCATTTGGTCTACAATACTTTGGGAGCAATGGCTAACTTAGATGGTTCTGTCAATGGACTAGCCTATCAAGGAGCAGATTTATACATAGGCGGCCATTTTAATATGAATATGACAGTCAACTTAAATCATTTAGGTAGAATAATTTCCACAGCAAGCATTAAAGAACCTATTTCAGAATCCGATCTCAATGTTTATCCGAATCCATTTAATTCTGTTATCAATATTGAAGGAGTTGATGACGGATTAGCTTTCTCAATTTTAAATATGAACGGTCAGGAGATTATTTCTGGCCTTGTTAATGACAAGAAAATACTTGGATTAGAACGCTTAGCTTCTGGAACTTATCTATTCCATATAGAGACGTCAAAAGGTTTAGTCGTAAAGAAAATAACCAAACAATAAACTCTTTTAGTTCATAGTTTGGTTAGCTGAGAAGAACCCATATCTTTATGTTTTAAGGAAAACATCCCTTATAGAGATTAATTTAGGAACGAAATAAAAAAAGACAAGGTAGCTTTGAAGAAAAACACCTAAAAACTAAGAAAAAGTTGTAATATTCAATACCACGAGGTTTAAAAAGTAAAAACAGAATCTGAGTGTATTGATAAAAATAAAATAAACATGGGAAAAGAAGGATTTATTGCTGATTTTGTGTTGATTAACACGAAAATTAAAAGGACGAATGAAATCTTGGAAACGACATTCTATTCAGAAATCAATGACTTTTTTTTCAATCATATCGGAAATAGCGAAAACAAGTCGAGTGAATTAGGTGAATATGGGATAAACGTATTTAACCTAAAAGTTGGAGACATATTGGAGATTTTTCCAACAGATTATTCTAAAGAATTTTCAGTAAATAGAGGTGTTCCTTTATGTGATGATTACAAAAAAAAACATAAAGTTTGCGATATTGAAATTAAGTATCACACTAAAAATCCAAGTCATGAGCACGAAGTACCAAAATTAGAGGTTAATATTATTTTGGAAGCAGTTTGATTTGAATGTTTAACTTAAAAACAAATTATGAAAAAGTACTTTTATGCTGATGAAGACAAGCAAGTTGGACCATTTACGATTGATGAATTAAAAGAACAACAAATTCTTTCTACTACACTTGTTTGGACTGAGGGTATGGAAATTTGGACGGAAGCGTCCGAAGTTGAAGAGTTAAAAGAAATATTGACTGTGACACCACCACCAATACAAAAAGCACAGATAACTCCTCCCCCAATTTCCACAGCTAAAGTAGAGTCCGAAAAACTTCACAAAAAGGCAGTTACAGAAGAGAGGCCTGGAAAAGTGAAGAAGAGAAGTTCTAAAAGTTTGATCTTTGGAGTAGTTATAGTTGCTGCCATTGCAATAATTGGATTCGTTTTTAAGGACGAAATATTTGGTGGCGATAGTTCCAGTGGCTCCGGTGGATCAAGTTATTCAAATGGATCTTCGAATAACTCCAGTAATAGCTCTTATGAAGAACAAGTTCAATCCGTACAGGAAATTGAAGAAAACTCCCCTACTGACTTTCTTAGAGCTGATGGCACATACCGTGAAAATTTTCTAGGTGGAAAAATGGTCATTAATGGCACAATAACCAGTTCAGCGACTAAGGCAACATTTAAAGATCCAGTTGTCCAAGTTCTGTTTTATTCTAAGTCAAAAACCTTGCTTGGCACAGAGAACTATTCAATTTATGAAGTAATTAAGCCCAACAGAACAGTTCATTTCGAGCTTCGTGTAAAGAACTACAGTGACGTTCACAGTCTTGGTTGGAAAGTCATTTCAGCTAAAATAAATTAAAATTACGCCCCCGAAAATAGAGATTTCGCATATTGTAGCATGATACTGAGATTTTGAAGAAATAAACTACCTACTAAACTTCATGAATTTTTATTGAAACAATATCATTTCCATTGAACAAAGTTGTCTTTTTTTCGCTTGGATTCGTTTGCGGTAATACGACAAAATTCCATTGATTTTTATTTCTCACTTTCGGGTCAGCATTTTTGTAGAAGTGACCATTAATAGTTTTACCATTTTTCAGGGTCAATTCTGTCCTTTGATTGCCATAAGTGACTTGGTCAGCAAACATCTCTACTTCTTCTTTTGTCATAACCGAAAGTTTATCTCCGTAAAAAAAGCAAAATTAAGTGGGTTTATTTTTGTTTAGACGGTCACTAATTAATTCATTGACCGCTTGCCACCTTTTATTCGCAAACTCTAAAAAGTCAAAAATACTTCGTTCATCATAAAAACGAATATATTCTTCAACTGGTAAATCCATATCCTTGTCCTCAAATTCATAGTTCTTACCCTCTTTTACTTCTCTTGGATGTCTTGAAAGACAATGAATAAATTTCCAATCATACAGCCAAATCAAGAGGTCTTCTTCGTAAAAAACATGAGCTAGATTCGCATGTTTCTCTATTAACTGTTCATAAGTCAAATAGACAAAGTTCTTTACATCTAAATCCAATTCAATTCTAATCTCTCTCTTTTCCATACCCACATTTTACATTCTTCCTGTTCAATATAAACGTAAAAAGACCTGTTTTCTTTCACTTTCTTCGGCGAAAAACTTTGATTTTCTACTTGTCTAAAAATTAACTGCCCGTTTCCACCTGCATTCTTTACCCTACGGGTAATCTGAGAATTCTGAAGTTATGACCGCTAAAACTACCCAAATCGGGCAGTTAATGTCTGTTATATAACTCATTATTTGGCGTTGGAATAATAAAGTAAAGTTCCTAAACAAAAATGTAAAAATGGAAATTACAAAAAACAAAGCAGTGAATTTCTTTCTAGTCAACGTGCTAATACCCGTTGTCTTGTCTTTGATCGTTGCATACGCTTACGACAAGATGAAAGCTAGAAATGAGCTGAAAACTAAATCGGCGTCCCAGCCAACGAAAAAAGTAGAAGAAACCACAGTTGTAGTTGAAGACGTTGAGAATTCAGCAGTAGCTTAAAACGTGTGTTATGAAGAAGAGGAAAAATGTTCCTTTCTCAAAAATTTTGGATTCACTTGATAACAAGTACCACAATTTTGACGGAGAGGGCTATGAGGAAGAACACTATGACTATGCGGACGGAAGTTCTCACGAGTCAACAGCTTCGGTCAAATTGTATAAGGCAGACCCTTATCAAATCGTAATTGAGAACAAAAATGAACAAAGAGCGTTGAAAGCGATCATCTTTGGAAACAACAAGTATTTGTTACAACCAAGATTTGGAAGCGACAACGGTATTGTTATTTCAATTGGTCAGCCGGGCGTTGAATACGTTGAATTGTTACAACAATCATCTACAAAGCCATTTGCAACTCAATTCATGCGAATTGAATCGGAAAATCCTTTGCAAGTGACCAAGTTCATTACAGTTCATCAAAAAGACGCGAACGGTAATTCATTTACTCGTCCTATGAACATGGGTATTCATAAATCTGCTTATCAGCAAGACAAAAATATGCTTGATGTTCCGATAAATGAGGAAGTGGACGGCTCAACGTACTGGGAGATAGAAATTGAACCTAAAACAAGAGTGTTTTACACCATCTTCCCATCATACAAAGTAGATACGGCATCTACATTGAAAGGTAAAGGGCCGATCAAGTCTTATGCTCAAGCGAACATAAACACGGCAGGTTTAGTAGGTATCCCGCACGGGAAAAAACTTCTTAAAGGAGGTTAATTAGAAATGGTTGCACTCGACTTTGTTGGGTGCAACCCATCTAATTTTCAATAAGGGGGCATTAAAACACAGAGAAATGTTAGTAACAGATCAAATTAAAGGTTGGGATTTCAAACGGGCGTTTTCCGCTGATGGTTCTAGTACTGAAGCATCCTTGAGAGCTGATAAAAAAAGGCTTGAAGCACGATTAGTTGAAATCCCGAAGTTAATCGCCCAATTACAACATTCGATCAAAGTTACCCAAGGTGATATTGATTGGGTCAAAAGTTTGGGGAATTGGAAGAAGAGAAAATGGGAGAAGGAAAAGAATGTCGTAGCCGAAGAGTGGGTCAGAAAAACAGAGGCAATTGTAGTCCAGAGAAAAGGACAAGTATCGTCTTTGACTACTGAAAAAAGTAGAATTCCTGCACAAATCACCGCTATTCAAAAACAGATTGACACCCTTGTTAAGGGTGAAAGTATTGGTTTGGAAAAAGGCTTAGATAAAGAGTCTGCCAAAGCAATAGGCGAACTTGAACTTGAAAAGGAAAGAGAACGACTAGCACACGAGCGCGCCATTAGAGAGGCAGAATTAATCGCGGAGACTAAACGGCAAGAATTACAAGCTGAAAAAGATCGGCAAGCAATGGAGATTCAGACCAAAGAAGCTGAAAAGGCGAAAGCAGGGAAAAACCAAAACAAACTCTTTATAGGCATAGGAATAACGCTATTACTCATCATAGGGGGATATATCCTTTATAAGCGAAAAATGGCAAAAGCAGCAGCGTAATGAACTTAACAGAACAAATATTGAGCAATCAGGAATCGGGACTACTCAAAAAGAATGAGCAGCTAATTAAGATAAGGTTGAAAGAACTGGTTTACGATTATACTGAAGAAGTTGTAGAGGTCTTGCATAAGACTGGGATTACCGCAAGTACGGTGCTTCCTGATGATGTGATTTTAACCATTGTTTTGAAGCACTTAGCCACGAATAATGAGTTAAGAGACATCATATCTCAAATGTTGCTTGAACTGGACAGTCATTTTAATGCAGACGGAGAAAGAGACGGTAAGGGACTAGCCATTGTTGGGGGTGCTTTATCTGCTGTGGGTTCTGTGCTTGCTGGAATTGGTCGCGGTCAGTTCCAGAATACCGAACAACAGCAACAACAGCTCTATTTCATGCAACAACAGCAGCAACAAAGGCAGATGGAGCAAGACCGAAGAAGGCGAACCACTTTTATCGTTGTCGGTGTTTCAATCGTTCTGCTTATCGGTGCCGTTGTGGCCTTTAAAGCAATGAAAAATAGTAGTCAACAGGTTCAAATGGAGGTATAGACATGAGTTTAATGACAGAAAATAAAGCAAAGCGCATTTTAAAGGACTACATGGATGCTGAATTATCAGGAGATAATGACAAAGCGGAAACGTTGGAAAACCAGTTGAATGAGGCAGGGTGGAAAATTAGCGTTGGGCCAGAAGGATATACCGTCATTCGTGAGAATGGCGGGTTATTCACTCCTGACACTCCCGAAAATACGGGAAATTTTTTCTATCAGACCTCTATGAATCGGCCAACCAATACAAACACCAACCAAGGTTCATCTAATGCACCCTTGATTATCGGTATCAGTGTTGGCGTGGTGATTTTAATCATTGCCATAGTTCTAGGTGTACGAGCATTTAAACAACAACAAAATGTGGTCGCAGGATGATTTTAAGCAGGGAATGAGAGCCTACCGTACAGGGTTCGGTTGGGGAATACTAATTGGGGTTTTCAGTTGGTTAGCAATTGGAAAACCCATTTACTCCCTACCGATAATGCTCGGTATGTTCTTCGGTGCTTGCGCCTTTCAAATTAGGATAAGACAGCTACAAAAAACGAAACGTGATGAATAGAGTTGAAAGCAAAGAACTAAAAGTTGATGCACAAAGCATGAAGGTTGATCCTCGAATTGATTCGCCAGATGTGAAAGTGATCTATCCAAGTCCAGTAGAAGAATTGGCTAGAGAAACCATACAACTGGGCAAAGCTGATACGGTGGCCGAAGAACCAACCGTAATTACCGCAAATGAAACGCAGGAACAAACGCCAGAAAAAAAGGAAGATCATGTGTGTAAGGTGGACATTCAAGAAGCCATTAAGCAAAATCTAGCGGGGTTTATCGTCCTAGTGGTTTTGGCATTTGGAATTGGATACTTATTCGGAAGTCGAGGAACAGCAGGAAAATAAGAAAGCAATGAGATTTGATTTATTACCATATAGCAAACCGTTTCATCTGTTTTTAGACGTGCATGTTTTACGTCCAGTAAACTTGCGTTTGTCCATTTTTGATTCAATGACTAAGCGCATCTACTCTGAACGCAATTTGAAGCTAAAGTCAAATCGAAAGTTACGTTTCAAACTTCCGATTTGTCCAGATCAATTGACAGTTGAACTCGTAGACAAAAATCTACCGAGAGCGCGAAGCGTGTTCAGAATTGCGGAAATCAAGGTACAACCAGATACGAAATGTCCAGTTCGTTTGACGGATGAAGACAGACGCTTTATCAAGTTTGCCAAATGGTTTGCAATTGAGTCTACGAGATTGGATGCAGGAGAAAAAGGAACATTGTATCAGTCTGACGGGTTTACGATTCTTTTCGTTGATCGCATCATTGAAGACGGTGTTGAATTGACAACACCCGCTCGAATTTCCAGAGGTGCGGCAAGTGTCATTCAAGTAAGCAAGGTTAGAACAATGGATTATACCGTTCCTATGCTTTTGGTGATGCTCTTTCATGAGTACGCACATAAGTTCAAAAATGAGCAATTCGGAAAAAAGGAATCCAATGAGGTGACGGCTGATGTTATAGCGTGTCACATGGCATTGAACTTAGGATTTGACAGCTACGAAGTAGAGGAATGTTTTGAAGAAGTTTTCAAGCGCAAAAAGACCGATTTGAATAAGCGACGCATCTCGGCAATCAAAGAGTTCATTTCGATTTTTAATAACAGCGAGAAGACCAGATGTAAAATACCAAAGCAATGAGAACAGATCCTAGCAATATCATACCAACAGCAGAAAGTACCGCAGATATATGGTTAAACTGGCACAAATCATTGCGCAGATGGTTCAGCAAATCAGAAGCAAATACTCATTGGCTCCGATTCTGGCAACAGCGAGCAGGTGCAGGCTCACAGGCCGATACACATGCTTTAAGGCAGTACATGGAAAAGCAAGGGGTAGAATTGTCTACTGATACTTGGGGACAAGTTACGGACGGTGCGTTTAATGTTGCGGAATGGATTGGCGATACGATTAACGTCACCAGAATAATCATTGTGGGAACGGTGGTAATCGGCGTTGGACTTGTGGCATACTATTTCATCAGAAGCACGAACAAAGGTAAATCAGTTGGTGAAATGGCTTTAGATGTCAGAACACTAGGAAAAGGAAAAGCAATAACGGGAGGAAGTCAGAAACTATTGACAAACTAAGATCATGAACAGGAAGACAGTCATAGCATTATCAATTACAGGTGGGGTTTTACTCGTAGGTGGTGTATTTGTTTACCCTGCTATTATGCGTTCCATCATCCGTAAACGATTGGATGAAGCATACGACAATCCAAGTGCAGTTAATTCGGTCGGAGGTTTGGATAAACTTCTCGTACAGGAAATTTTTAATACCAATACATTTGAGCAGTCAGGTAAGGCAACTATTTCAAGAGTAGAAGCAAGAGAACGAGCAGAACAGATATGGGAAAACTATTCTTCATGGATGGGAAGCGATTCAACGGCTGTGATAAGCGCATTTAATGGTTTAGGGCATGTTCATGACGTATCAAAAATCGCTTACGAATTTCAACAAGCTTATGACTATGAGTTGCTTTCCGTTCTTAAATCAGCACTACCAGATAGCTCACAGTATAATATTTTGATCGGCAAAATATCAAACCTACCAAACAACTAAGAAGATGGACAGACAAGTAAAAATCATATTGATTGTTTCGGGTTCGGTGGTGGTGGCAACCGCTTTAGGATTTGGTATTTATTATCTTGTGAAGAATAAGACTGATAAAAAAACCAACGAGGACGGGACAAATCCATTTATTGAGTCAGCCAATACAACACCAGTTGAAACGCCCGTCAAAAACGGAGGTGGTTATCAACCGTTGATCGCTCCGACATTTAACGTTGAGAATGAGTTGTCAAACTCTATGGTTCAACTTAGAGGTCAGACCTTATACCCGAAAGAAAAATCGGCTGGAGGTTGGGATTATTCGAATATCAGGAGTTCAGCAGAGGTAAATACGTCAAGTGGTTGGTTCTGGGATTCTGACAATAAGATCACCACCATTTACAAAGGCAATCCAATTGGTAAAGTACTATCCGATACCACAACAGAATTAAACGGCTACCCTTATCGGTGGCTTAAGGTATCTCTTACCAATACAGTGAATGAACATGCTGTGGGATATGTACGAGCAGATACGGTAACATTCAAACCACGATTCTAATGGAAAAGAAGCAAAACATAGGAAGAATAGTAGCCTTGATTGCGGGAATCGTAATCGTCTTAGGAGGTATCATAACGGGAATTGTGATTCATGCAAAGCGAAACAAGGAAGCAGAAGAAGGAGAACCAATAATTGATCTTGATGCTGCCATGAGTGAGGTGGAAAATTCGGGAGCGGTCACGACCGATAACATGGGGTTTACGACCGAGCAAATTAAGACTATGCAAACCTACTTATTGCAAGTAGGGATTCAACATAACAATCAATACATCATTGATGCCATTCAATTAACGGGTGGAATTGATGGGGTGATGGGTAGCGGTTTTCATGCCGCTGTTCAAGAAGCGAAAGACAAAGGGTACTTAGACGGATATGAAGACATCTTGAGACGTTTGGGGTACTAATTATTAATTAAAAAGTGAGAGAGATGGCAGAGTTTGAAAAAGCACAAGCCCTAGTCGGGCTGAGTGAAGGGGGCTACCAGAATGACCCCAGAGATTCAGGGAATTATTATCAAGGCGTTTTAGTCGGTACAAACTGGGGTATTGCAGCTCCGACTTTAGCAACCTATCTTGGTCGCGCGCCGAGTGTAAACGATATGGTTAACCTGACAAGAGAAACAGCAGAGTTAATTCTAAAAACGAGGTACTGGACAAGACACCACTTGGGTAGCTTGAAAAATCAATCGGTTGCAAATTTGATTTATGATGGTATAGTCAATCATGGTTCTAACGGAATGAGAATGTTGACCAGTAAAGCATTGAGCGCAATGAAAAAGCCGCTTGAATACTACTCAACATTCACCGCTGAAGGAATTAAGCACCTGAATAGCTTGAATCAAAAACGTTTGTTTTTTGCATTGAAGAAGGCAAGAGCGGATAAGTACAGAGCGTTGAATAAACCTTACTACTTAAAAGGGTGGTTGAATCGACTAGACCGCATCAAGTATTTTGGTGATAACTCATTGTCTTCAATCTGGCCTGTCATTCCAATAATCTTAGTCGGAATTTTAGTGATCGGCTTTGCTATCTAAAGACTGATAATTGGTAATTAATAATCGGGAAGATATGAAAAAGAAGTGGGTTAAAATATCGGCAATCACAGGACTAGGAATTTTAGGAGTGCTAACAATAGGAGCGGTAACTATCGCCAATAAAGTGAATTATGAAGTACTATCCCAACACTTACTCACATTGGATAATGAGGGTGTTACTTTTCGGGTGAACTTTGGGATCAGCAACCCGTCCATGTTTGACGTAGACATTTGGAATCAAAAGTATGACGTATTTGTGGCGGGACGCAAAACCCTAGAAATAACAGCAACGGATAAGTACCGTGTATTTTCTGATAGTACCTCAAGTATTCCTTTGGACGTGCGATTGAAGTGGTCGGATTTTTACAACAATTCTGCTCAAATTGGCACGGTTGCGCAAATATCAGGAATAGCGAACCTACCCATAGTAATCAGAGGAACATTTGCAGGGAAAATTGGAATCCTTAGACTGATGAAATTACCCGTTCGCATGTCCGCACCCCTTAGTTACTTTTTACCCTAAAACCTATTAAGATGAATAAGATACAAGTAGCATTTAAGCAAGCAATGAGGATTATGGCAAGTGATCTAGGATTGAAGTTGAAAGATCTCAATTTATCGATACGCTTTGATGAAAAGGGAATCCCTGATCTTGTTGCCAGAAAGGAAAGCAAAAATTTAAAGAGAGTACGAATTGGACAATTGATAAAACCAAAGATGATAGGAGCGAGAATATGCGCGAAGAAGTTAACGCACTTTTTCAGAATTATTCATGTGGCTTATCTGAAAGGCGCGAAAATCAATAACCCAAAAGTCGTTTCATTGGTTTTCTATCCATCTAAAAAAGTAGAAGAAATCTGCGTAGGCATCTATGTCAATGGAACTGCGAAAAAAGCATTCCGATTATCAGAAGTTATTGAGTTAACAGGGCTGGATCGAGAATTACATATTTTGAATTAAGACATTAAGAATTAAAGAAGGAGGAAGTATGAAAGAGGCGAAAGAAATGGTTGTGGATACATGTACGAATGTGATCGGAAAATTAGCAGCCGAACAAGATTTAGGTAAAGGACAATTGAAAGTGAGAATTGATTTAGAAACGATTAAGAGCAAACCTGTATTTGGGTTGTTCAATCAATCGAGTTTCTTATGTCAGAAATCGTTAAAAGAGATCATCAAGGCAGGGGGCGGTAGTGGTTTCAACATGATCTTAGGTACTTATATCAAGAAGATCATTCGAGATATTTTCAGCCAAACTATGAGTCAGTTGAAAATAAAAGACTCGAAAGAACTGTTTATTGTGATGTATCTGAAAGAGCAGGATAATGAACATTTACCTATGATGGCTCTATACCATAATAAGGAGTTCATTTGGTCTATGTTCATTGGCGAGGCAATTGACTTGGCTCCACAGATGTAGCTATTATGTTCAAGAAAGACACCATACAGAAAATAAAAAATGCACTTGTGATTGTAATAATCGGTTCCATTTTATCAGTTATTCCGTTCTATTTTGAGACACGAGCCATGACCAATGAGAACGGGATGATTAATGAGCGACAAGATGAACAGCTCAAGGAGCATGAAAAAAAGATTCAGGAGAGCATTGTGAATGATGCAATTGAAAAAACTGAAACTGAACAAATTAAGGAAACTCTAGATCGGATCGAAGCAAAACTCGATAGGTTAATCGAAAAAGAGCCGAATAATACCGATTAAGAGACGTTTAGAAAGTTTAACTAAGTCATAACTGTACAATTAGTAGAAAAACACGTTTTAACAAATAAGACTTTAACCCAGAGAATGAATTGAGAAGCAGGGAGGGTTAAAGATGGTGGGCGGTAAGGCGGTCAAGAGTTCGGTAAAAGTCTTTGATTCCTCCCTACACGTCCCACTAATTTTTTCTACTTAGACTCAACAACAAATTTAAGGTTTAATACAATGAAGAAGATTAACATCATATTAATTTCTTCGATAATCCTTGTGATCCTGTCGTTGGGTATTGTGCTAATAATCAGAAAGATGAATATCAAACAAAAATTAGTCAGTACTGCAAAGGCAGAATTAAAAAAGTGGAAAGGTATCAAAGAAACTTCAATAAATGCAAGTCCAATGCTACTAGAGTATTGGAAAAGCGTAGGCCGAAATTTCACGGCATCCCAAATGCAAAGCGCTAGCTTTCAATCAGGGTGGCCTTGGTCGAGCGCATTTATTTCGTGGCTGTTCTATAAGTCGGGAGCAGGAGACAAGTTCCCCTACTCTGCGGCGCATAGCACTTATTTTCAATCAGCGAAAAAAGGAAGAGATTACCAAAGCGCACCTTTAAGAGGTTTTAGAATCACAGAATACGCACCGAAGGTTGGTGATTTGGTGGTCTATACTCGGAAGCATGGTAAAGGCTATGATTCAAATGGGCATTTTCCTTCGCATGGCGAATTGGTCATTGAAGTTGGAAACGGATATATCAAAACGGTTGGAGGTAATGTATCTAACTCGGTTACGCTTTCCACATTTAAGATTAATGAACTAGGATTCCTTTCAGGAAATAGAAAGTCCTTTTTCATGGTCATTCAGAACAATATCTAGTCATGAGTACCAAGAAAAATAAGCTTATAGTTATCCTGTCTGGAGGTGGTGCAAAAGCCGCTTTTCAGGCAGGAGCTTGGCAATGGATTAAGCAACAAGGAATCCTTCTTTCTGGGACAATTTTTGTTCCGGATGTTCCGAATGGTGTTTTTGGTGTTTCTGGTGGAGGTTTAAACGGTGTTATGATCGCTTCTGGCAAGCATCAACAATTATTTGATTTGTGGAATGAGATAGCAGGAAATCCTTCAGAGATTTACACGAGCGATTTTATCAGTCAAGAAAACGAGAAGATTATTTTTAACTCGGAAAAGATCACGAAGTATCTTCTATCAGAATTATCGCTTTTACAAAAAGCGGGTTTGTTATTCAAGCGCTCAAGGAAAAAGGTAATTTCAAAGATATTCGACAGACTAAGAAATATGAAAAGCCTGGCAAGTAGTGAACCATTGATGTCAAAGCTGAATGATCTCGTTTCGATAGAAGGAATAAAAAGTGAAGTCTTTCAAGCTGGATTTGTGTCATTAACGGACGGCAATTACTACGCTCCGTCACATTTTGAATACAATTCGGACGCTGACTTTCAAAAAGGTGTAATGGCTTCTGCCGATATTCCTGTTTTGTGGTCTCCCATTGATCGTATTTCCTTGTCCAACTTTGAATTGACCCACCTAGTAGATGGAGGGGTAAGAAACGCTACCCCCTTTGGTGATGCAGTTGACTACATTAATCAGTCAGAAGATGCCGATTATCATTTTTTGGTGATTTCATGTCACACAGGCAGAGTTGACAAGATGGAAGGAGAACCGAATGTATTGAACGTGGCTAAACGAAGTCTTGCAGACTTAATTTCAACCGAAGTTCAGCAAAACGACCTTAGTACTTTCTTGCAAGTGAATAAGTTAGTAAAACAAGCTGAAAGTAAGGGAATAGAGCTAAAGAATAGCAAAGGTCAAAAGTTGAAAGCTTTCAAAGTCAAAACTATTCAACCAAACAGAGAACTAGGTTTTGCACTTGATTTTTCACGTACAAGCGTGTTAGATTCATTTGCGCATGGATTTCAGCGGGCAAGTAAAATCTTACGAATTCCTGAATGGGATTAAAATTGTTGCATTATGGATTTAGCATTAATAAAATTGTCTATTGAAAGGTTACTCGAAAAGGTTGAGCGATTAGAATCTGATAATTCTCAATTGAAAAAACGAATTGAACTGCTTGAAAGTCATATACCGACCCACGAAGTCATCAAATTTGATAAGAGTGAAGAAGATACATTAATTGATACCAAAGAAGTTTTGCACATTCTTGGTATAAGCTACAACACTCTTAGAGCAATAGTTAGGAAAAACTTAATCTTACCGATACGAATCAACCAAAGAAGGGTTAGATATTCTAAAAAGGCGATCAAGGAATATATCGAATCTCGAAAAACAAACGTGTAAAGCGAAAGATTTAGAATGTTTCAGCAACAAGATACTTTCTTATATTGAACTCAAGGAACTTTAAGAAACCAAATTTGTGAAATTTAGAATTGAGGACATAATAGTTGTGGATTACATGAGTGTTCAAAGCTTTATGAAAAAATTAATCCGTGATAGTGAACTGGTTACTTTATGCTTTGAAAATGAATGTTGTGGAGGCGTCAGAGAAGCCCATAAAATTTTCAATATTGTTGATTCTGTTTTGTTTGAAAATGAATTGGGATGAAACTAGTAACAATAAATTAAACCAATGGAATGGGGAAATCTTTAGGGTTGCTTTTAGCAACCCTTTTTAATTCCTTCATAAACAGAGCAGCGTTATCTACTACAGATACTTTATTGTATTTGAAAAATACACTTTTATTAGTCAATGAATGACCCGTTATCTTACTTAAAATAGTTACTGGAACATAGTTAATTAAGTTTGTGATAAACGACCTTCTACCAATATGAGAAGTAACGAAATCCGAGTATTTCTTTACTTCATACTCTGTCTTACCAAATGAATTAGTGTAAGCTAAAGCAATTTCGTCATTCAATTCTGCAAGGTCAACCAGTTCTTTAACATATTTGTTGAATTTCACATCTGAAATCTTGTACGGTAAATTCCCCTCATTTTGCTTAATTGCATCCTCTAAGGGCTTCAGAAACGGAACAACAACATCTTTATTCGTTTTTTCATCTACAAACCTAGCATATCGAAATTTCAACCCCTTATTTTCGTATTCATAGTCTGGACGAATTTTAAATACATCAGAATATCTGCATCCTGTAAATAGGAGCGTAATTAATATCAACTTTGTATTCCGTAAACGTTCGTTTTCGGGTTCGTAATCCAAAACAACATTTATTTGCTCATAGTTCATGTAGATTTTTTCTTCATCCGAAGCACTAACAATATCATTTTTAGATAAGCTCTCTGTCGGATTAAATACGTGAATTTTGTATTTCCGAGCAATTTCTTTTAGTACTGTATTCAGCAACTTTTGAATATCCCAAACAGAATTAATACGGTTAACTTGACCCCTAATGAAATTAATGAAGTCCAAATATGAATCTTCTTGCAAATTTTGAACGGTCATTTTCCGTCCACTCAATTCTTCAAAACTCTCAATTTTCACCTTCAATTTACGAAAGTGTTTTAGTGTAGCTTCCTTTCTATTTTTTTTCTCTTTGGAGTCATTTTCTTTTAATAGTACATTTTCAATATAATCCACGATCCCTATATACCCCTTATTCTCTTTTAATTTTCTCCCAAAAATCAAGTCCAATTCTTCCCTCAAAGAATTAGGTGTTATCTCGATTTTTTGCAATACTAGATGTTCAAATGTATTCTCTATCACCTCTTGCATTTTCAGAAGTTCTGCAATCAATTTATTGTTCGTTGGTAATCCTAATTCTTTATTCCAATAATCCTTATGCACTTTGATTTGAGAATTGTAAAGAAGCGGTTTATACTTACTTTCATTTGTAAGTAAGTTCGTTTCTTTATACCCGAAGTTTATTTTGAAAATAACTGGTCGGGTTTCAATTCGTTCATTTTTTAAATATTTGCTTATTTTTAAGTTCACGGTACTAATTATTTTATTATTAACCTAAACATATAGGTATTATTGTAAAAATTCGTTACTAAATTCGGTACTAAATTGTATTTCAATCAATGAATATCGATAAAACTCAATGTATTTGAAATGCACCAACAAATGACTGTAACCCTTTATAATAAAGAATATTTTGAGTTTTATTGAATTCGAATATTTTTAGGTTTTACTCCTGCTCTGGGCACAAAAGCGGAATCATTTGGTTCCGCTTTTTTTTATGAATGAAACATGGCAACAACTTATATATTATATTCTCAAAGCGCCAATCGGTATTATATAGGCAGTTGCTTTAATTTTGATGAGAGATTGTTAGAACATAAAGCAGGTAAATATGATAACGCATATACCTCTATTGCTAAAGATTGGAAAACATTTCTGGTTATTGAAGACCTTGATTATTATCAAGCTAGAAGTATAGAGAATCACATTAAGAAAATGAAAAGTAGAAAATACATCCAAAACTTAATCATTTACCCCGAAATAATCGAAAAACTTAAGGAACGTTTCAAGGCGGGTTCGTCCCGATAGCTATCGGGACCCGCTCTGGGCACAAAAGCGGAATCATTTGGTTCCGCTTTTTTGTTGAAAACTTGTAAAGGAAAATCGATTCATTTCTAGAGTCAAATCCCATTCTAAACGTATCTTTAAAGGCTCAAGAAACATTATGAAGACCTTTTTAACCCTCCTCTTTTTCATCAGTATCAACTTTTTGAGTTGGGGTGCAGAAATCAAACTTTCTACCATCACTATTGAAGTACCTGATCAAGTGACCAGTGGAAACCGCACAACTGTTGCAAAAGATGGTGTGAGCACCTACTCTTTCACCAGACTGAGAGCAGACAGTACAGCATTTGTGTACTCTTACTCTTTCAAATACGGAAAAGCTCTTTATGAATTCCGTGAGACCTGCAAAGCCGATATTTGGGAATGGTTAGAATCTTCTTACAAACCGGTTACTGCTCGAAAAAAAGAATTCAAAAACTTCAAAATTGAACAGTTTGAAAGTCTTGAAAATCCGCTCTTAGACATGAAGATGCAAAAGTTCAGAATTGAGTATGAAGATGGCTTGAGAAAACTGACATTGATCTATAAAATTGATGAAACCACCCAATTCATGGCGTCCATCAAATCTGCTTTTCCGGCTAAAGACTTCTTAAAAGCACAAGACACATTAGTAAGCATTTTAGAGACCGCAGCACAAGAGATTCCTTCGCCTTACCAAGGATCAGAGTTTGAACAAAACGGAAGCATTGAGAATCGTATCAACCATCATTTAATCAATTTGCCGCTGGCTTTATCCGTTGACTTTGACAATCCAGTGGTTGAAGTAACGCCAAAAGATGAGATTATCGTGGCATTCGCTCATGCAGACGGCTCAGAGCTCTTCTTCATCAACAAAGATGGAAAATTACTTAATCATACCCATTACAATCGACTCATTCATGATATCAAGGCAGTTAAAAATGGCTTTTTTGCACTCTCATCTGATGACTACAACTTATTGCGTTATGACATCTACCCAAGTTTGTACCTCACCAAGCATAAGTCAGACGGAAGCCTAGTCTACACTCAATCTTTCATGAAAAAAGACAATACTAAAATGCCGGGGAATCAAACATTTGATTTTTATTCTCGAGACAATGCGTGCCTTGAAATTGCAGATTCAATTGGTATTGTTTATTCAACAACAGAGAAAAAAATTGGCTTCGGAAAAACGGTGCAGCAAGGAGCTTACAAAACCTTCTCTACGCAAACTGGCTTTTTGAAAAAAGGAAAGAAAGACCTGTGGCATGTTAGCCACTGCTTTTCACAGAAATCTGTACAATACAAGAATAATGCATATTTGTTTTCAATTGGGGACAATGACCCTAGAGGCCTCAGCCTTTCAAAAGTTGACTTAACTATCCACAAAGACTCAACTGACAGCACTTCATTTTGGCATGAGGTACTCGTACCTATGAAGGGGATTTTAGGGGATAATTATGTTGCAGACAGCCACATTTCTGACCCGATTGTTTGGAACGACAACTTATATATCGCACTCGAGACTGAAGAGAATGCCAAAACAAACCATGACCCTAATCCACGATCGGCGAACAGAGGTATGAATGATATCTTCATTGTGAAGTGTGACTTGAATGGTGAAAATGTCAAAATTCAACAGATTACAAAAACCAAGTTTATTGAAGAAACTAATCCTAAAATTGCGGTTTTAGGAGATGAAATATTCATGATTTACAATGAGCTGAAATACAACAACAACGGTCTGGTGAAAGAGATTGATGAAAAGTATTTGTTTTTAGACGAGCGTTTAATGCGTACTACCAAGGCGGAGTCACTTCAGTCACATTATCATCTAGAAGATGCCTCAACTGCAAAAATGCCTGATAGTGGTATCAACCGTGACGGAAATGAATTTGTGAAATTATCTGATGGGAGTATCGTTTGGTTAAGGCTCATGAAGAACACGCGTCAATTAGAGCTCATCACCGTTCATGAATAAACTCAACTCTACTTCGAGAAATACAGTTCTTGCCACGGAGCTCGGAATACAGACATTTGAGGAGCTTCTTGTTTTTCTAAAAGCTCTTCCCTACGGAAGAAATAAAAATCGCAAAGACCTCAGTTTAGTCTTAACCGAAAAACAAGGAACCTGCAGCTCAAAACATGGTTTTGCAAAGTTGGTGGCTGATGAAAACAACATCAATTGCAAGTTACTCTGTGTGATGTATAATTTGAATGTCCAAAACACGCCACAGGCCACTGCGATCTACGAAAAATATGGAATCAAAGAAACGCCAGAAGCTCACTGCATTTTGGAATTTGAAGAAAAACTTTACGATTTAACTTTTCCAGAATCCAACATTGAAGAATTGATTCCGGACATCATACAGCGCAAGGAAGTCAGTCCATCTTGGTTAGAGAAAGACAAAATACAATATCATCAATCATTCATGAAAGAATGGCTACGACATCAAAGCGTGAATTACACCTTTGATGAAGTCTGGAAGATTCGAGAAGAAATGATTCAATCTTTATAAATTAAGGAATCCACTTCTTGTCAAAGTTCGGTTTTCTCTTTTCTAAAAAGGCATCTCTTCCCTCTTGTGCTTCATCTGTCATATAAGCCAATCTGGTAGCTTCACCTGCAAAAACTTGTTGCCCTACCATTCCGTCATCCGTCAGGTTCATGGCAAACTTCAACATTTTGATTGAAATTGGAGATTTTGCCAAGATTTCAAGCGCCCATTGATAGGCAGTATCTTCTAACTCATCATGAGGAATAACCGCATTCACCATTCCCATTTCGAAAGCTTCTTGAGCAGAATAATTTCTTCCTAAGAAGAAAATTTCTCTCGCCTTCTTCTGTCCTACCATCTTTGCTAAGTAGGCTGAGCCATACCCACCATCAAAACTGGTGACATCAGCATCTGTTTGTTTGAAAATAGCATGTTCTTTAGAAGCTAAAGTCAAATCACAAGTGACATGCAAAGAATGTCCTCCACCAACAGCCCATCCTGGAACAACTGCAATTACCGCTTTTGGCATGAATCGAATCATTCGCTGCACTTCTAAAATGTTTAGCCTGTGATAACCATCTTGCCCCACGTACCCTTCTTTACCACGTGCCTTCTGGTCTCCGCCTGAACAGAATGACCAAACACCATCTTTAGATGAAGGCCCCTCAGCAGAAAGTAAAACCACACCGATACTTGTATCTTCTGTTGCATCATGAAATGCTCTAATTAATTCACTGGTCGTGTGTGGTCTGAATGCATTTCTTACATCTGGTCTGTTGAATGCTATTCTTGCAACACCATCTTTCGACTTTTTGTAAGTGATATCTTCAAACTCTATCGCTGTGGTCCATTCTGGTTTTTCCATACTTTTTTTCTTTCTACAAAGATAGAATGCTTTTGCAACTATTTTGTTCAAGTATGTCAAACCTTTTAAACAACTCCATCCATTCCAAAATTTCAGAGTTTGGAAGGCATGAATACGCTTTCAAATAAAAATCCTTTTGAAAAGATTGACTTTTTTGTATTCTTCTGTATAAATCAAGAAGATAACCATCACCACCACCAAGAGGTTCAAAGTCAAGTTTTCACTAAAAATATCATGTTCGTGATAAGCATTGTAGGAGAAAAATGCTAGAATCGCCCAAACAATAGGATAAAGCCTTTGAGTGATAATAGCTAACGGAATAAGTAAAGTTAAATACCAAGGATGGACAACTTGTGCAGTCAGAAAGTACAAGCAATAAATCCACAATAGCTTTAATGCGACTGAATGCTCTGTTTTCTTTAAAGAGATAAATGCCGCCCCAATCAAAAACAGCAATGACAACAAAGGCCTAACTTTATCAGCAATATCTGTATTTGTTGATTGTTCTACAAGCCAATGCAATGAGCTGTAAATAGGGGCATTAAATTCAAACTTTTCAAAATATAAAGTAAAACTCTCCCAAAAATTGCGAAGATTCCCAAGCCCGACAGATAACACAAAGAAGCCTACAGTCAGTGAGATAACAATAGCGTAGAACTTAGCAATGTTTCGGGGTTTGAAGTTTCTGAAACTAGCACCTAAGAGAAAAACGGGTGTCAATTTAGCCCCAATCGCAAGTACCAATGCTATCCCCCCTTTCGAAACTTGGTTTTTCCTCAGATAAAAGATGGTCAATAACAGAAAAAATATCGCAACACCTTCAAAATGTAGATTTCCGCACAACTCTATGATCACCATGGGATTCAGCCAATAAAGAACTACAAGACTTCTATCTAATTCTTCAGCGGCGAGAATCTTTAACAGTAGCAGAAAAGACATAATCTCAAAAAGCAACATAGAGACTTTTAAGTAAATTGTACTGAGTCCTAAATCATTTTCGCCTAAAACTGACAACAAGAATAATGGTTGAAGGGTGTATGGATAAATAGAGTAATAAGATGCTGAATTCATTCCATTCGGAAATTGGCTTACTACTTCCTGGCTTTTAAAACCAGGCAAATCGATCGGTTTTGATTCAAATGCAGATTCTCCCTTCAACTGAAGCTTACCATCCCATACAAAGCGGTAAAAGTCATCTGAAAGCCTTGGTGTTTCGGGCACAAAAAGAATTCGAAATCCAATTCCAATAACCAAAAACCACTGCCATTTTATTTTTCTTCGCCCCCAAACAAATACGGCAAATAGTACAACTAGAACTGCATAAATGGAGAACAGTTTTGAATGATCTGTCCTCAGTACTTCATTAGCCAAATAGTAATAACCAATCAAACTGAGAATGGTTGAAAACACTATAAGTATGACCGTTTTATTCAATCTCTTTTTATTTTAAATGTTCGAGTTGAGAAAAAGATGGATAAAGAAAATCCTACAATTAGAGTAAAACTATAAAATAGGGTCAGCAGATTAAGCTGCACAGTTCCTACATAAAACCAAAATATACCATACCCTAACAAAACAAGTTCCAATAAGCGCAAGTCAAAAGCAGCTTTTTGACCATAGTTTAGCTTTTCTTTAACTTTCATCAAGCTATTCTTTCCGAATTTAGGTGTTCTGACAAACTCTGTCTTGATTCCAAGATATCCTTGGATTACCCCAAAAACCATATGTAAGGATATTCCGACTGAAATACAGAAAAATGAAACTACGGCTGGAACAAACAGGAGCCAATCAATCAACTTGGTTTTGCCACACAACATTCTTCCTATCAATAAAACCAAGACCAACATTAAATTTATGGCAACTCCATAAAGTGTAACCCACCAAAACTGGTTGTGCCAATGCTCATTATTCATGTCAAGGTAAAAGATGAACGGACCACTCAAAATAATGAGCAGCATTAGAATATAAACTGAACTGTTAAGTAGATGCAAACTGCCGACTACTTTCTCAGATATCCCCACAGAAGAATTCCAGAGTGCTTTCATATTCTTTCTGACACATTCAGCTGCTCCTTTAGACCAACGGTATTGTTGATTTCGGTAAGCATGAAATGTAGTTGGCAACTCTGATGGCGATTTGAGGTCAATCAAATATTCAATTTTCCATTTTCGCATTTGAGCTCTGAAACTTAGATCTAGGTCTTCTGTCAAGGTATCTCCCTCCCATCCTCCGGCATCCTCAATACACGCTCTTCTCCATATCCCTGCAGTTCCGTTGAAATTGATAAAATTATTGGTTGACGAACGGCCAAGTTGCTCCACACCAAAGTGGGCATCAAGCATAACAGCTTCAGCAGAAGTCAACAACGAATATCGTTCATTAATATGGTGCCACCGGCTTTGTACCACTCCCACTTTTTCATCCGAAAAATGAGGCAAGGTTCGTTGTAAAAAATTGGGGTCAGGTAAAAAATCTGCATCAAACACAGCAAAATATTCGGCATCAGTCAAGGTCATACCGAATGCCAACGCTCCTGCCTTGAAACCATCTCTGTTTTTTCTGCGGACATGCTCAAAGTGTAAACCACTTTTCTTTCTGAGTAGGTTCAAATGTGTAGCCACTACCTCAGGGGTATCATCAGTTGAATCATCTAGTATTTGGATCACAAGTCGGTCAGCCGGATAATTCATTTTTGAAATCTGGCTGAGTAGCTCGCTCACCACGTATTTCTCATTATAAATTGGAAGCTGAATGCAAACTTTTGGCAGGCAGATTGAATCAATTGAAGCTGAACTATTTTTCTTTTTTAATCTAGCAAATATGGCAGCTACCGCAAGTAAGAACTCACTGAACACAAAAAGCAAAAGGATGGAGTTAATAACGATCCAAAAAATGGTAAAAAAGTTGATCATTCCTCAACAAAATCTTCACTTAATAATTTGATATCAAGCAGCAATGATAGCAAAAAACTAAATGCCAGTATAAGTGACATAGGCCGAATCCATTCAAAAGAGGAAACAATAAAACCTAAGACACCGAAAGTCAATACAATAGATGTTAATAAAATTGGAATCCTCAATTGATAGTTCTCCAACTTCAGATGCTTTTGAAACATAAAATAGATGGAGTCGTCCATGCTCACCCCCAATAGAATTGAAAGGAGAAAGAGACTGGAAGAATTGATAGAAACATCCATTAATACCAACAAAGAAATTGCCACTACCATAGGAATGACATTCGTTAAAAAAAACAACACTGCCTTTCTGATAGACCGAAATAAGAAGCCCATGAATAAAGATGTAAGAATATAGGCTGCGGCAAATCCAAGCAATACTATTTTCACAAACTCAAACTCAACTTTATCATTAAAACAGCCCTTGCTCAGAACTTGCACTTGAACAATTTCTGATTTGAATTGCTCTACTTGTTCATAAGCTGCTATTCTCTCTTCGAGTGGCAAGGCAAAAAAGCCGACACTCAGTTTTCCTTCATCTCCTGAATTGCTGACCACTTCAAACCACCCTGCCTCAGATTTCAACGAATTAAACTCTACCAGCCGAGTATTTGAAAAATGTTCTGGAATGCAGAAGGAACCTACTCTATTTCTATGGACAAAACGATTGTAGCGGCGTATGACTTGATTGGGCGAAGAAATGTAGGCTACTGGAAAAAGTTCAGAAATTTGATACTCCAATCTGTTTAACTCCTTCATGACTTCTGTATCAGTGAATGACACTTCTCCATTTAAGGCAATACTCACCTCCAAATTATGAGCTCCAAAAAAATGTTGTTGCAGTATATCGCTTGAAACTCCCTGTTCGCTTTGTGATTTCATCTTGACATCTTCAATCTTTAAATCAGTCAAAACATATGTAGCTCCCAAGAGAATAAACATGATCACGATTTTAAAGCCAGCTGTATTTTTAGATGGATAGAGATGTTCGCTTAGTCTCTCCACTTGGCTCTTTTTTTGATTATCGGCTACTTCAATATCACATTTCAAAAACCACAATGAGACCACTAAGGAAAACACCACAGAAAGTATGGCCAATACTCCGAGCTTTAGTAATCCTGGATTTTCACTAAACACAATAAAAAAACTAAAGCCTAAGCAATTGGTCAAACTGGTCAAGATTAGGGGAACCATTAAAGAATTATGGGATGTTTGTTTTTTTCGCTGAAACCAATAGATATGAATTGCATCACTAAAAGACAGAATTGCAACTAGTCCAGGTAAAGCAACGGTGTGCGGGCTAATTTTAACATGCAATAGAAACATGAGCAAGACCAGACCAGACAAGCTCACCAATAAAATGCAACTGATAAACAAGATTGGCTTTAGCGTTCTAATTAAGGCGTATAATGCAATTATCAAGAGTCCAACCACTGATACGCCAACCATAATAATTTCAAGGTTAACTTTCTCATTAAGTTCAGCAATGAACTGGCTTTTCGCATATATATTGACTTCAAGTGATGGATCAATTTGATGTATACTTTTCTTAAGCTTGTCAATGTCCTCAGTGTTCAATTCGCTTTTTGGAACAAAAAACAAGGTGTATTGACCATTTTTTGAAATAAACTTTTCGAGCACATCTTCATACAACTTATGGATATCAGATCCCTTCGCAATCAGCTCGCTTAAAAGATGTAAGTCATTGATCCCCGTATTTTTTTTAATAGGTAAACGAATAGAATTCAGACTATGAAATTCATGAGAAGGTAGCTCTTCAATCAATACAGAGTCAATTTCTCTAATTAGATTCAAACCATCCTCACTCAACCAATCACGTCCAGATTTCAGTACTAAAATTTCAGCTTCTGATGTTGACTCAAATTGGTTCTTAAAACTTTCTAATCTCTTTTGTTGATCTTCAGGTAAGGATTGAAAGTCTTCAAAGTTCACCGCGTATTTCAGCTCTGGAGTCACGAGCAGAGCTAAACTCACTATTAAAAGACTAAACAGTGCAAATGATATCCTCCACAACCTTCTATTCATTGAAGTAATGTTCAAGAACTTTATTAGCTATAAGTTGGTGCCCACTTTCATTTGGATGCGTATCAAATGGGGCGTTGGTATAGTCAGCATTGCCAAAGTCAAAATCAATATTCAACCATGGAATTTCATTGGAAGCTTGCTGAATTTTCTTCGTTTCTTCAGATGTATCTAAACAAACAACTTTAAAATCAACATCTTGCTCATTACATTTAGAATACATTCTTTTCAATAGACAAGTCGTTACACTGATTTGGTTATCCAAATCCTCTTGAAATTCATCAACGAGCGTCTGCACAAAATTGACAGATGAAAACCAATTTCGCCCACGATAATTGGTGTACATACTAAACCAATCTTCATAACTAATGATGGAGTCACATGAACTCAAGTAAGGAAATCGAGCTCCATTCATGAGTTCGGACAGGTTATCAGAAGAATTTTCGAACCCAAGTTTTAGATGTTTACGGTAAGCTGGAGAGAGCGTATTTCTCTTTAAATGTTCACTTGAAAGGCACAGAATAACAATGTCACCACTATCCAAATTGAGTGATTGCAATTGCAAATAATTTTGTGCAGTTCCATAACCTACCACACCATGATTGATGATTTTTTTATCCGCTTGGACTTTCTGAATTTTAGAAGCAAAGGTCTGTTCATCATTAACTCCGTAACCATAGGTAAAAGAACATCCCAGAAAATGGATATTTTGATCTGATTCGATTGGCGTATTTCTGGTTTTTCTTATTCCTGATGGAAGATGCGTAGCTTGAAATGTTAAACCTTCATTGATCGTAATCTCATACTCTCCGGGATTTAGAGCAATCCCAAGATTATCATGACCTATGTATGGATTTGAGGGCACGCTATACATTTTATATAGTTGGTGCTGATAAGGTCTATATCCCAAAATCCAAAGCGATACTTCAAAGCAAGCAATAGTGATCAAGAAATACAGCACAATTTTGCCAACTTTTTTAAAGATGCTCATTAATCAAATTTGAGCTGCAAATTTATGGAATTTGGTCTATTTTTGTTTGATGCAAAAAAGCAATCTGGTTATTCTTGGCATTTCTTGTTACTACCATGATGCGGCAGTTGCCCTAATCGTCAATGGTGAAATAGTATTTGCCGCTGAAGAAGAGAGATTTTCAAGAGTTAAGCATGACACAAGATTCCCAAAGTTAGCCTTAGACAGTTGTTTAAAATCAACCGGTTTGAACATTGAACAAATTGACAAGATTGTTTTTTACGAAAAGCCCTTTCTGAAATTTGAGCGCATACTTGAAACCTCTGTTCGATATGCACCTAGAGGATTTCTTCGATTTAAGAAGGCGATTCCAGTTTGGTTAAAATCCAAACTGAACATGCGTAAAAAAATTCAAAAAGAAATTAGAAATGCCTATCAAATCAAGTTTGATCCCAAGAACATTCTTTTTGACTATCATCATATTTCACATGCTGCCTCTGCATTTTACCCGAGTGGTTTTCAATCCGCAAATTTTATTGTTGCAGACGGAGTTGGCGAATGGGCGTCATTAAGCACTGGTACTTTCAATTACCTGGATGGAATAAACATTAACAAGCAAGTGAACTACCCACACTCGCTAGGACTTCTTTATTCTGCATTTACCTATTTTCTTGGATTTGAAGTAAATGACGGAGAATATAAGATGATGGGGTTGTCTCCTTTTGGGGATAAAAAAAGTGAGCAATTCAAGAAGTATAAGTCGCTCATTTTAGAACACTTTATCAATATTCAAGAGAACGGCGAATTCAACTTGACACTAGACTACTTCTCTTTTCATTTATCAGAGAGAATGATAGTCACCCAAAAATGGGAAAGACTATTCGGCTTGAAATTACGAGCTAAAAATGATACAATCCAAGAAGAACACGCAAATTTAGCCTTGGCCATACAGGATGTATTGGAAGAAATATTAGTTCAAGTTGTACGAAAAACTCATCATGACAACCCCAACCAAAACCTTGTTATGGCTGGTGGAATTGCATACAATTCGGTGGCCAACGGTCGAATCATGAGA
>Ga0189274_100178_pt1 | contig 33194 bp, 35 predicted proteins | sample N5B1minimetaG_FD_130323 | JGI IMG/M metagenome (GOLD analysis project Ga0189274, IMG submission 130323) | Marine microbial communities from the Costa Rica Dome - N5 B1 mini metaG | ecosystem: Environmental > Aquatic > Marine > Oceanic > Photic zone | place: Costa Rica: the Eastern Pacific...
GTTAATTGTAAGTCATTGGATAATCGACTGGCTGTTTTCATTTTAATCGAAACTCTGCGTTACCTTAAGGATAAAGAAATACCTCATGATTTATATGGTGTTTTTACAGTACAAGAAGAAGTTGGAATTAGAGGAGCAAATGTTGCCTCACTTAAAGTGAATCCTGATTTTGGATTTGGACTGGACACCACCATTGCTTTTGATTTACCAGGTGCTGCAGAACATGAAAAAATCACGCGATTAGGAGAAGGAACTGCCATTAAGGTAATGGATGCGGGAACTATTTGTGATTACCGCATGGTGGCCTACATGAAAGAAGTTGCCAATAAAAACAACATCAAGTGGCAACCTGAAATTCTTACGGCAGGAGGTACTGACACCTCTGGAATCCAACGAATGACGCAGGGTGGATCTATTGCTGGGGCGGTATCCATCCCAACAAGGCATTTACATCAAGTTATTGAAATGGCTAATAAAGATGATATTCAGGCCTCAATTGATTTGTTGAGTATGAGTATTCAACATCTTGATCAATACAATTGGGAATTCAAATAATTGTTTTTGGTAGATAAATCTAATCCAACTATCGAAGAAGCAGAATTGCTTCGAGAAAATACAACCAAATTTGCCTTTGCACGTATGAACTGCTATAAGGAAAGGTTATGATTAGAGTATTACTTGGAATATTATTGTTGTCAGGATCAACAGCTGTGGCTCAATTGCACACTGTAGGTTTTCATGGAGGTGGAATCTACAGCTCATTAGGTTCGAACTTTAACAATGGTGAGAATCAAGGGAAATTAGATTTTATTGGCGGATTAAATTATCAGTACCGTTTTACTAACGCTTTCACTTTGGGTGGGAATTTAGAATTCACTCAGTACGGTGCTCAGGTTCCGGTTGATTATTATGATGTATTTGGAGAATATATTGCCACTGCTAACTCATCTTGGGATTGGAATTATGTGAGTGTTCCGATAATCGTTGGGTATGAAATGGGAGGAAAATTTAGAATTAAACCAAAAATGGCCTTGGTTCCATCTATTTTGACACGATCTATATATAACTTTCAACCCTATGAAGGCAGCACCTTGTCTCCAATAAAAACTAGTTATTACACGGACGCTAAAAAGATTGACTTAGCAGGGATGGCCGGTGTCGATCTTTCAGCTAGATTTCACTCAGGGTATGTATTTACAGCTATTGACTTCAGGTATAGTTTGACCACCGTGAACAATGACAACTTTTTCTCTACCGCAACCAATGATTCGTACAGACATAGAGGACTTACATTTTCATTAGGTGTGAGATTTAATATCGGAAACCCCGAACCTGAAGGCCCTAAAGACATTATTGATAATCCTATTGATTAGGATTGTCTTTGTTTTGACCGAAGGATTTTTTCAATTCATCTGAAGCTTGATCAGCATCATCTTCAATAGAATCATAACCTTCAATTTTTCCTTCGTCTGTCAATTTTCTTCTACGAGAAGGTGTCATACCCATTCCTTGCAATACTGATTTTTGTTTGCGTTCAATCGTAAACTCTTCTTGCAAAAGATCGCCAATTGGCGCGATTAAATCAGCTCCTTTGTTTCGTGGATTTTTGATGTCATCCGAAATTGGATACGCATTCATTAACTTGTAGTCATAAGGCACCAATAATTCTGTGATTTCTTGTAAGGGAGCATTTTGATCTAAGTAAACACCATAATCTTTTTCATCCAAGATAACCGGCATTCTATGGTGTGGAATTTTTTGCATCAATTGATTCGGCGGACACGTTATAATCGCAAACGTATTGAGTATCTCACCAGAAGACTGATCTACCCATTGATCATATAAACCCGCGAAAGCAAAAGGTCTGCGCTTATTCAGCATATGCACCAAAAAAGGTTTAGCTAATTTTTCTTTGGTGGTACCTTCGATAAATGCATCTGCAACTACCAAACATCTTTTTGAACGAATAGATTGTCTGTAAAAGGGTTTTGAAATGATTCCCTTGGCTCCGCGGTAATCAGCTCTGTTTTCTTTGTTGTGATCTCCTTCAGAGCGTGCATTAATCACATACGTTTTCTTTTTAGACCATGAGGGAGTAAACCCAAAAGTAAAATTTTGCAAGATGGTTGGATCTTCACAAGTAATGACCGGAGCTAAATCTCCGGCTGCAATATTAAAATTTGGCTGAATATGCACCTCAGGTGGAACATGCACATTGAATTTTTTGGCAACTACAGCCGTTTCAGTGACCACAACATATCTTCCGCACATAACAGATTTACTTGATTATCTTAAAGTTAAATCAAATCGAAAAAAACATTGATTTTTTTCTCAAAAAAATTTCTCACTTAATTACAATTAATATATATTTGCATCCGCTTTAAGCTAATTCCTCCTTAGCTCAGTTGGTTAGAGCATCTGACTGTTAATCAGAGGGTCCTAGGTTCAAGTCCTAGAGGGGGAGCAAAAGGGTTACCAAACGGTGACCCTTTTTTTGTGGATGGAAGTTTCCTCCCTCTTTCTCGACTTCCAGTCGATTCATCTCCCTCCAAAGGGAGAGAATTTGGATGTTAATTATCTGTTACATACATTATGAAATAAAAATGAAAACTAACGGCTCGAGATTTATTCTAAATAGTGTTATTCTGTCTCAATAAAATTGAACTTATTAAATCATATCGGCCATCATTAAAAAGAATGGAAAATACTAAACAGAAAGATCTCGAAATAAAGGCTTTAGAGGACTATTTATTATTCAAAAATTATAAAGAATATGATCTCATCTATCGCGAGTCACCTGACTTCGAACTACACATGAATGGCAACATCATTTACATTGAACACACAGAGATGATGAACAGGAGAGGTCAACAAGATAGAGCAAGAGATTCTCAAATAAAAAGATTACTTCAACTCGCAAAGAAGGAATTCGAAAAAAAATATCCTCAAGTGTTGGTCAGTGTTGTTTTGGAATTTAGGTATGACTTTAAAGTGCCTAGAAAAGAAGTTAACAGTTTTATAGCTCGTTTGACTGAGATTGTTTACCAATTGAGCATAAACAATAGTCAAATGAAAGAACTTTTTTCTTACGATATCAATATTGATCAAATTGAGTCTATACAAGTATACAACATGAAAGGCCATCCTGAGCAAACAAATTGGATAGAGGAAAACTTACGCCTCTATGGAAGTTTAAGGAAAGAAGAATTTGAGATGGCAGTTTTAAGAAAAAACCAAAAAGCTGAAAAAAATCTCACCGATAAATTTGACCAAGCCTGGCTTTTATTACATTCTGGAAGACGTCATGCGTCATATGCAGATTTACAAATAGAACAAACTTGGATTGATGAGACTTGGCTTTTTGATAAAATCATAGTCTATGATGCATTTGGAGACAAAACAGGTGTAAAGTTTAAAGAAATAACAATTAATTCATTAAATAGCGACTGACAGACATTGCAAGTTTCTTTTTCTACTCAATCTTGATCTTTGTACAATCTGGAGCTGAATTGAGAGCTGCTTTTTCATATAATATTTCCTCCCACTTTCTCGATTTTCAGTTGATTCATCTCCTTAATGATGCTTAGGTCATTGCGTGGCCCAAAGGGAGAGAAGGTGGATGTATCCTGGGGAAAATCACCAAAACCATTACAACAAAAAAAGGAAAGCCATCAGACTTTCCTTTTTTATTAAGTAGTGTGCTTATTAGAACAAATCATGTTCTAATTCTTCCAAGACCTTTGATGTTGCGTCTTCAGAAGAGTAGCTGCTTTCTGTTTCGTTTTCAATTTCATCAAAATCAAAATCTACTCTTGATGAATTTCCTTTTGAAGGACGTAGAATATTTGTTTTTGATACGTTCAGTCTGATTTCAGCTTTCACTGATTGATCATCTTGCAAATAACCTTTTGCAAAAGGTGTTCCGACAATTTCAACAAGTGTTCCTTTAGTCAAGAAATCAAGGATACGCATGTTCCCTCCTTCTCTTTTCCAAATCGTGCAATTTACCCAGGTAGTCTTGGTTCTTTGCTCGCCTGTTCGTTTGTCTCTCCAATTTTTGTTGTGGGCCACCGGAAAGTTAACGGCGATTACGCCTTTGTCCATGTCTTTAACGATTGCGTCTTTGCCTATATTTCCAATTAATCGAGTTTCAAATACGGTTGCCATAAGTCTGTAATTATTTCATGTATGAAAGCAATTTAAACTAAATATTTCACTTATACAACTATAAATAAGTGTTTTAGCGTAAGTATTTTACGGGAAGTTTCAGCTTGTTTGAATGAACTTACTACTTGATTTGAGTGATGAATGCGTCTTTAAAACCGTTCTCACGCACCATTTTCTGAGCATCCTTCGCCTCTTTCTTTGTATCGAAAACACCGGCATAGTAACGATACTTATAGGCACTGCTTGTTTCAATTTCAACACGTTCAACCGGAAGATTGATTTTTTTAAACTCTTGAATACTAGTGTCTACCGGATCAATAGAGGCCATAATTTGCACTCGAAATTTTCCAATATTATCTGCAACCTCTTCTTCTTGCTCATTAATTTCAGGTTCTTCTGGAGCAGGTGTGAAGTCAATAGATGGAAACTTGTCTTTCACAAATTCACGGGTTGCTCTGAAAATGGCAGATGCAATGATCTCTTGTCCGTATACCGAATTCAAGTATGCCGCCTCATTCGCATTAGTAATGAAACCGCATTCAACAATAATGGTTGGAATTTTAGTGAACTTCAATATTTGCAGTGAATGTCCTATATCAGCAGATGTTTTTACCCCTCTGCTCTTTCGGCCTGCTCTTTTTTTGAATTGTTGCTCAATTAATTTGGCCCACTTATAGGCGTCTTTTGAATTATAATTGTGAATCAAGGTTTCAGTGCCGTATACTTCTGTTTTAGGATTACCGTTAACATGCACACTCAACATAAAATCGTACTTGCCTGAATTAGCCATATCTACTCTTTCATCCAATGTTGGATAAGAGTCATCTGTTCGGGTATATTCAATTGCTACGTTGGATAAATTATGTGTCAGGTATCCGCCAACCTTTTCTGCAATTTGAAGGGTGAGTACCTTTTCTTGGAGACCCGAACTGTTATGAGGTAAGTGCCCAGGATCTTTTCCACCATGCCCTGGGTCAATAAGAATACTCACTTTGTTTTTTTCTGCTTGCACCGTGGTTAACGCAAGACAAAAAACACCAGCTATGATAATCCGTAAAGCTTTCATTTTCACTTCTTCTTTCAAAATTATAAGATAGAATTGCGCGTTTGTAACAACTCGTACAAAACTAATTCAATGTCAAATGTTGACAGGATTCCGTTATTTTTGATCTATGTCCACAGAAACTAATACTTTACATTATCGTCCTATACTCGGACGCTTATATATCACTGCAGGAATCTTATTCACTTTAATCTTCATTATTGGATTAGCAGTTTTAGGTGAATGGCTCAACCTTGTATATGCCATTTGTAGTCTTGCTATCATTTATATAGGAGTCCAGATTAATCGCCACCCTTATGCTGAGTATTCAGCAAAGGCTATTACATTGAATAACTTTTGGGGATCAAGCCGTGAGCGACATGAATTTGAGTCAATCAATGCCATTGAAGTTACTGACCAGCATGTTTTCTTAAATGGAAAAAAACTTAAAATGAATGCGTGGTTCTTGCAAAAAGGAGATTGGGACAGAATGAAACGATTTTACTCTGATTCAACAGAACTAGAAGAGCTCCAAGAGGTATAGTTCATTAAGCAATAAAAGAGTGCGAAAAGGGTGACTCCAGCTTGTGTTTCAACTGCATCTTGAAATAAAAAAGAAGCCATTAATGTCAAGAGGACACCTATTTTCAAGTAATTATTTTCTGACCTATACAGAGGGTAGATCAAAAAGAAAATGATGAGTATCAATCCGATTAATCCATGCGAAATCCAAAATGTCAAGTACTGATTATGAGCTCGGTGCTGATTTTCTTTTAGAAGCGCCGATCCACAAGAAGTATAAGCGTCATCAAAAGCCAGCTGAACATCTCCAATTCCAACCCCAAATAACCAATGATTTTCCAAAATGCATAAGGCTACTTTAAAATGCTCCAATCGTTGAAGTAAAGAATGCCCATTAGGGTCACCATCTTGTGCATATAAATCATATTGAAACATCAGGTCATGCAACTTAGATTTAAACCCTTGATTGGAAGCAATGGTAGTTCTGCCATTTTGAATTTGTTCAATTTCTTGCTGAGTCAACTCCCAGACTCCAACTGAGTCTTTGGTCATGTTTTTACTGGTCATATAGCGCAAAAGCGTTCCGAACATAGGTTGTCCTTTACGGTCTAAAGAATCATATTTAATCTCCGCTCTTTTGTTCCACTCTTGCTCTAATTCTACCGGCTGAACAAACATCCAAATCAAATTCCCATTTTCTCGTTCAGTGGATTTATAATCGTGCATATACAGCCTGCCATTAACTGTTTTCAAGGGGACCTCCTCAGCCAACACGTCATGCGGCGCTTGATAGGTATCCATTAATCCTTTGACATACCATCCACTAAAAACAATTCCTGCCCCACCGAGAACAGCCACACTCCATTTTAGCCATTTAGAATTGAAATGATTGACCGCATAAATGACAGAGAACAAGAAAAGAATAACTAATAGAAAGTATCCGTTTACTGTTTGTGACTTTAAGGTGTAGTACGTCAACCAAAGTCCAACCAAGACGAAAAGCGGCATCCATTTTTTATACTTTAAAGTCAAATAGATTGCTGCGCAAATTCCAATCACCACCAGTGTCGAATATCGAACGTGCGAAATAAAATAGGACATCATCCTGATATCGGCATTTTCACCCAACACTGCATGAAAGCGATAATAATTGATGACAGAAGTGAGGCAAAGCGCAAACAGAAATGTAAACAGCACAAAATGGGTGACTTTTTTCTCAATACGCTCACCCGTGCCCAGTGCCAGCGGAACCACGAAAAGGGGTGCCTTTTGTCCAAAGTCTTTCCAGCCATATGCCTGATCTTGTGACCACATCATACTCAGTAAACCCAGAATTAAAAAGGCATATAGGGCCCATAGTTCTTTATTGGCTTTGAAGTTATTCCAGTAAACTTTAAACTTTGCCTCAATGAGCCAATTCGCAATCACCCATATTGCACCAATACTCATGAGGGTATTATGTAGGCAAACGCCCACCGCCAGAATCAGTAAAGCAGTGATTTTAAGGTAATAATGCGCAGGTAGCTTGAGCCACTTATCAAACATTCAGTTTATTCTTGGATGTTGAGTATGCTCTTATAACGAGATTGGTCATTCAATATTTTAATCGCCTCAATAATGTAAGGGTCATCATCTAAACTGTGGGCAATTCTGCCGCTATTGAAATAATATCTTCCAATGATTTCGTCTTCTAGAATGTCTGTGATTTCAGCTTTAAACTTATTTAAGTCGCGTTCTTTTGAAGGCTCGAACTTCTTCATCAATTCGGCATATTCTGATTGGGCGTCTTCCAAATAGTTTTCATCTTCTGCAATCTTCTTGAGCTTTTCCATCATTTCTCCTGATGCGGTTGAATACTCAAAATCTTGCTGCAAAACATACTGCGTAAAAGCGGCGTAATCAGCATCTGTTAACTCATAAGCCCTAGGAGCGGAAATGGTATCTGTTTTAAAACGGTATTGTGTTGCATAATCAAAGATGATGTTTTTTGCTACCAAGGTAGCTGTCAAACGACTGTAATCAGGTAGTTCTATTTTAATCTCTGGCTCTACCCCACGACCATCAATTACTTCTCTTCCATTTTTGGTTTTGAATTTATTCAACAAAGAGTCTGAAACTTCAGAAGCTTTATCACCCGTATTGCGGTTCGTGTAATCTAATTTTTGGATGCATCTACCACTTGGGGTGTAGTACTTGGCAATGGTGACCTTTACTTTGGCGTTGTATTTCAAATCTAACGGACGTTGTACGAGACCTTTTCCAAAAGTTGTGGTTCCGATTATCACGGCACGATCTAAGTCTTGTAAGCCACCTGAAACAATTTCACTGGCTGATGCCGAGTTTTCATTAACTAAAACAGCAACTGGCATTTGTAAGTCTTGCGCTTTGAGAGGTGCTTCGTAAACTAAATCATTTTTACCGTCTCTTCCTTTCATGGAAACTATGGTTGTCCCTTTTGGTACAAACATGTTTACAATCTTCACTGCTTCAATGAGGAGTCCACCGCCATTATTTCTTAAATCAAGTACTACTTTTTTCATGCCTTGATTCTTTTTCAGATCAGTAAATGCTTTTAAAACATCTGACCCAGCTGTTTGCGTAAATGAAGTTAATTTGATGTAGCCAATGTCTTCGTTGATCATTCCGTAGTAAGGAACTGGACTTAATTTCACTTCCTCACGAACCAACTTTTTATCCAACAATTGGTCTTGTCTTTTTACTTTGACTGAGAGTTCACTACCTGGTTTTCCCTTCAATTTTTCTGAGATTTCAGAGGATGTTAATCCCTCCACATTTTTACCATCTATTTCTATAAACTGATCTCCGGCATACAATCCAGCTTTTTGTGCTGGGAATCCTTCGTGCGGATTTGTCACAACCACTTTATCACCTTGTTGTTGAATTAACGCTCCAATTCCACCATATTGACCCGTTGTCATGAGTTTATAATCTTCAATGAGCGATTCTGGAATGTATACAGTATACGGATCAAGTTCTTTCAACATGGCATCAATTGCGGCTTTCATTAACTGTCCCGGATTGGAGGGGTCAACGTAGCTCACATCTATGGTTTTGTAAACCATTTCAAACAGCTCAAGATTTTTGTAGATTTCAAAATCAGAAGGTTCATTTTCTTGAGCCTGGATTTTGAATGGCATCAACCATCCTAGCAATAATATGATGAATAATTTTCTCATAATTCTTTTTTCAGCTCGGCCAATAATTGGCTCATCTTATTTTTCAGTAACTTAAAATCACTTTTTTGTTCACCTGTATAAATCAAGAACAGGGCCAGTGATTTATTGGTTGACTTCAGTTCTTTTTTAAGCTCATCTTTTTGATGACGATACACTTCACGAATTTGTCGTTTGACGCGATTACGTTTGACGGCACTTTTTATTCTTCGCTTTGGCACTGTGAACACTATTTTTAAAGGTTCACCATCATCAAAAGTGTGTTCAATGAATTTCAATAAAAACGGATAACGTTTCAATGTCTTGCCTTCATTGTAAACTTTTTCAATTACAATTTTACTGCACAATCGTTCATCCTTTGAGAAGGTAGGCATTTAATTATCCCCTTTTTGATGTTTATTCAGTTCTGCTGCAACTGTTTCTAATTCTTCATAGAACGGTGCACCAAAGGCTCGAGTCAATGGCTCTTTCAAAAATTTATAAACCGGTACTTTCAGGTTTTCACCAAGCGTGCAGGCATCTTTACAAATTGGCCAACGATCATAGTTTAAGCTCTTAAAAGAACGGTAGTTTTTAACACGAATCGGGTACAAATGACAACTTAGCGGTTTATTAAATGTGATTGCTTCTTCGCGATATGCTTGTTCAATGCTACATTTATAAATACCATCTTCACCTTGGGTTACAAAAGAGCACTCTTTGCCTTTGTTGAGTGCCGTAACAGGTTCATTTTCTCGATCCATGTAGAACACTCCTCTAGCGTCAACTTGCTCAATACCTTCAGGTGTCATGTACGGCTTGATTTGATCAATATGATCCTCAATTAAATTGACTTCCTCCATAGTTAGCGGAGCTCCGTCATCACCTTTCACACAACAAATTCCCTTGCATGCACCTAAGTTGCAGACAAATTCTTTTTCAAAAATTTCAGTTGAAACGAGCTTATCACCAATTTCTATGATCATGCTGTAAAGTTAAAGCCTTTTATTTAATCCACTTTTATTTTAGGAAGGCCAAGATTAAATCGTACGGCGATTATCCTGACTAAAATAACAATTAGGATACTTATTGGGAAGTTGATAAAATAACCTAATCCCAAATAATCTAAACCTAAGTACACGCTTGCACCAATTAAAGCGGCAGTTGCATAAATTTCTTTTCTGAAGATTAGCGGAACATCATTACAAAGAACATCTCTCAATAATCCTCCCATGGTTCCGGTGATCATTCCACACATAACGGCATACACAGGATCAATATTATATGAAAGTGCCTTTTCAAGGCCTCCAATGGCAAAAACACCTAATCCTATGGCATCAAAAAGGAAGAATGTCTTTCTCAGATATTGTAATCTTTTGTGGAACAGATAAGCTAAGAAAACACCGATAACAACGGCCACTAAAAACCATTTTGATTGCATCCATCCAACGGGCTGCGCACCAATCAACACATCTCTTATAGTTCCACCTCCAAGAGCGGTGACAAAAGCTATAATTGACACTCCCATCAAATCAAATCTTTTTTGAGCAGCTGTAAGTGCACCTGAAATGGCAAAGACAACGGTTCCGGTAATATCAATAACTTCAGTATAATTCATAACAAAAAAACCCTGACGTTCTGTGCGAAGGTCAGGGTTGAATATGATTAACGTTTTTGTTATCCGTTCAAGGCCTCTGCTCCACCAACGATTTCTAAGATTTCGTTTGTAATTGCAGCCTGACGTGCTTTGTTGTAATCTAGCTTCAGTGCTTTATTCAATTCAGAAGCGTTATCAGTTGCCTTATGCATAGCTGTCATTCTCGCTCCGTGTTCTCCAGCATGAGAGTCCAGTAGCGCTGAATAAAATTGAATCTTTAATGATTTCGGAATCAATTCTTCAACGATTTCATCTTTCGAAGGTTCGAAGATGTAATCAATTTGAGCAGCATTTGCGTTTTCTTCAACTTCAGGTGCTTCAATCGGCAAGAATTGCTCTGAACGCACAATCTGAGTTGCAACATTCTTAAAGTGATTGTAAACGATCACCACTTTATCAATGTGACCATCAACGTATGCTTGCATGATTTTATCAGCATTTGGAGCTACGTTATCAAAAGTCAAATCATTCCAAAGCTCTTCTAGGTGTGAAGGCAAGTATGATCCTTTGATATTGTACTCTGTTCTTTTGAAAGCATCATTCGCTTTCTTACCAACAGAGAGTACAGATACGTTTGCATCTTTATAATCTTCTTTAGCTAGTCTGTTCACTTCTTTGATAACGTTGTTGTTGAATCCACCGCACAAACCTCTATTTGATGTTACAGCAAGAATCAAAACGTTCTTTACTTCTTTATCAGAAGCATATTTGTTTTCAGACATATCAAGCGAAGAAGATAAATTCGTCAAAATCTCTTGCAGTTTGTCAGAATAAGGTCTCATTTGCGTTACCGCGTCTTGAGCTCTTTTCAACTTTGCAGCCGATACCATTTTCATGGCAGAGGTAATCTGCATAGTAGACTCTACTGAAGTAATTCTGTTACGTATTTCTTTAAGATTCGCCATTCTATTTCAAATCTTGACGTGAGCTAAGCAGCCCAGCCGTTAGTATTAATATTTATCAGCCAACTCAAGTGCTACTTTTTCCAATACAGAAGTTAATTCATCACTGTATTTTCCAGCAGCCAATTGCTCCATCACGTCTTTGTGATTTGCGTTCAAGAAGTTGATGTACTCTGCTTCAAATTCTTTTACTTTCTCAACAGGAACCTTAGTCAATAGACCTTTTGTTCCGGCGTAGATAATAGCAATTTGATTTTCAACTCTGTATGGATCTCCTTCTTTTTGCTTTAAGATCTCCACGTTTCTAGCACCTTTGTCAAGTACTGCTTTAGTAGCAGCATCAAGGTCAGAACCGAATTTAGCAAATGCCTCAAGTTCTCTATATTGTGCTTGGTCAAGTTTCAAAGTACCTGATACTTTTTTCATTGATTTAATCTGCGCAGAACCACCTACACGTGATACTGAGATACCAACGTTAATTGCTGGACGTACACCTGAGTTAAACAAGTTAGACTCTAGGAAGATTTGTCCGTCAGTAATTGAAATTACGTTAGTTGGGATATATGCAGATACGTCACCCGCTTGCGTTTCAATGATCGGAAGTGCAGTTAAAGATCCACCACCTTTTACTTTTCCTTTCAATGATTCAGGAAGGTCGTTCATTTCAGCAGCAATCTTATCATCTGCGATTACTTTTGCAGCTCTTTCTAATAATCTTGAGTGCAAGTAGAATACGTCACCTGGATATGCCTCACGTCCTGGAGGTCTTCTTAATAATAGAGAAACCTCACGGTAAGCAACTGCTTGTTTAGATAAATCATCATAAACAATCAAAGCAGGTCTTCCAGTATCTCTGAAGTACTCACCAATAGCTGCACCAGCAAATGGAGCGTAGAACTGCATTGGAGCAGGGTCAGATGCGTTTGCCGCAACGATAGTAGTATAAGCCATAGCTCCAGCTGCTTCTAATTTTGCAACGATTCCAGCAACAGTAGATGCTTTTTGTCCGATTGCAACATAGATACAGTAAACTGGCTCTCCTTTATCGTAAAATTCTTTTTGGTTAATGATGGTATCAATTGCCACGGTAGTTTTACCAGTTTGACGGTCACCAATGATCAACTCTCTTTGTCCTCTTCCGATTGGAATCATTGAGTCAATTGATTTGATACCAGTTTGCAATGGCTCGTTTACCGGCTGACGATAAATTACACCAGGAGCTTTACGCTCTAATGGCATTTCTACCGTTTCACCTTGGATGTCACCTTTTCCATCAATTGGATTACCCATTGTGTCAACTACACGTCCTACAATTCCTTCTCCAACTTCCAATGATGCAATTAGGTTCAATCTTTTTACAGTATCACCTTCTTTAATATCATCAGACTTACCAAGAAGTACCGCACCTACGTTATCTTCTTCAAGGTTCAATACGATTGCTCTAAGTCCGTTTTTGAACTCAATCATCTCACCGTACTGTACGCTTGATAATCCGTAAATTCTAGCAATACCATCTCCAACTTGGAGTACAGTACCTACTTCTTCTAATTCTGCTTCAGATTTAAATCCTGAAAGTTGCTCTCTCAAAATTGCAGAAACTTCTGCTGGTTTTACATCTGCCATTTGCTTTCGATTTTAGATGTTAGTTAGAGCAATACGCTCTATCTATCATTATTTTAGTTTAATAAAATATTTTTCAAATTACTTAATTGGCTTGCAATTGACGCATCAATTTGCTTACCGTCAACCCCAACAAGGAATCCACCGATTAGGCTTTCATCCACCTTTTCGCTTAATTCAATTGTTTTACCTGGGTAAGAATCTTGCACTTTAGCTAAGATTTCTTTTTTCACTTTGTCTTCTAGCTTAATTGCTGAAGTCAATTGTACATCCAAGATTCCTTTGTGCGCTTTGTACAATGAAATGTATGCTTCTGCAATCAATTCTAGGATGTTTTCTCTTTTATTTTTAGTAATCAACTTGTAAAACCCAAGCGTCATATCTTGCACTTTACCTTTAAACATCACGTCAAGGATGTCTAGCTTCTTACTTTTTTGAATAATTGGAGACTCTAAAAAAGCAGTCAAATCATGGCTGTCATAGCACAACGCCTTCAATTGAAGCATGTCGTTGTTTACTTGCTCAGCCAGATTTTGCTCAATTGCTAAATCGAGCAATGCTTTTGCGTATCGAGTTGCTGCTTTAGTTGCTGCCATTTAATTTCTTTTTTAGTGACTTAGTTTACACTAATGTCTTCTGCTAATTTTTCAGCTAACGCCTTTTGTTTATCATCTGATGCCAATTCTCCTTTAATTACTTTTTCAGCAATTTCTAATGAGAAGGCTGCCATTTGAGTTTTCAACTCAGCCACAGCTGCAGCTTTTTCAGAGTTGATTACTTGTTGAGCGTCAGCAATAATTTTGTTTGCTTCTGTTTTCGCCGTTTCTTTTGCCTCAGCTACTAATTGTTTTGAAGTTTCAGTCGCTTCTTTGATCATTTTATCACGCTCAACTCTTGCTTCTTTCAACAAGTTTTCGTTTTGAGCTTGAAGCTGCTTCATTTCAGCTTGCGTTTTTTGCGCAAGGTTTACTGATTCTTCAATCGCTTTTTCTCTTTCATTCACTGCAGATAACATTGGTTTCCAAGCGAACTTTTTCAATAAGATTAAAAGCACAATAAATACAAGACCACCCCAAAAGATTTGTCCCCAAGCTGGCGTAATTAACGGATGCAATTCTAAAAGCATATTCTTTTCTTTAATTCAATTAATAATTTTAAAAGTGGTGCCAGGCAATCCCTGGCACCAATCTTTTTTTAACCTTGTAAGAATGCTACAACGATTCCGAAAAGGGCTGCACCCTCAACTAAAGCCGCTGCAATAATCATTACAGTTTGGATTTTACTTGCAAGTTCTGGTTGTCTTGCCATAGCTTCTAAAGCTGATCCACCAATTTTACCGATTCCGATTCCGGCTCCGATTACTGCTAAACCTGCTCCGATAGCTGCTACTCCTGTTCCCATGTTAGATATATATTAATTAAACATTTACTATTTAGTGGTGTGCACTTTCAACTGCCGATCCGATATACATTGCTGAAAGCATTGTAAAGATGTAGGCCTGTAAAAACGCAACTAACAATTCTAATACTGAAATAAATAATGTCATTGGTACTGATAATCCAGCCCAACCAACGTTTTGATTTACAAAGATGATTGCGATCAAAGATACCACGATAATGTGACCAGCAGTAATGTTCGCAAACAAACGAATCAATAATGCGATTGGCTTAATAAAGATTCCCGCAATTTCAATTGGCAATAAGATAAGGTACAATGGTATCTTTGCTAAAAGCGGCATTGAGTTCCCTAATGGATCAACAATGTGCAACCAATACGTTTTTCTTGAATTCTTCATTTGAATGAAGAAAGTAATTGCAGCTAACAAAATTGTTACTGAGATACTTCCTGTCATGTTCGGGTTTGAGATGAAAGGAATCAATCCAAGCAAGTTTCCGAAGAAGATGAAGAAAAACAAAGTCAATAAATAAGGAACAAATTTTCTGTACTTATCTGCCTCAATATTTTCTTTGGCGATATCTTGAACAAATACAACACCAGGCTCCGTCCATTTTGCGATTCCTTTAGGCGTTAAGGTATTGTGTTTTTTGTAATTCTTAGCTGAACGTGTAAACACAATCAACAACAGAATTGCTACTAAGAACATAGCTACTACATTCTTTGTGATTGAAAAATCTAGTGTGATTTTCTTCGCGTTAGTTGGATGATGTTCAGCATCAAAAGCCACCTCAGTTGCTCCAGCATCTAATTGGTAGATTTTCTCATGAATCTTCACAAAGCTCATTCCGTTTTTCTCAACGATATGATGTCCTTCATCATCATGATGAAAGCGTTTGACATGAAGGTAACTAATCCATTATCTGTCCATAAAATAATTGGAAGTGGAATAGTAATTGCGTCTGAAATGTGAATTTCATGTGCATCCAATGCGTGGTGAATTGCGTGATCAGCCGCGTTAAATGGTTTTTCTTCTTTATGTTCTCCTCCGCTAGCAAATGTGCTGAAGGTCAATAATGTTACAAGAAAGACTCCTAATACTTTTTTCATCATTTGTCGAACTTTCAGACCAAAGGTCGTTTTTTAAATTCGGCGCAAAGTTACAGAGAAAAAGCTATCGGCCCACAATTTTCTTAGAGTTTTTATTCTTCTTCTTCGTTTTTCTGGACAGATTGATTCAAATCTCTGACTAATAGGCTGATTTCTACTATTAAAAGAATGAAAAAAATAAAGAAGAATTGTCCGACCATTGGGTAAGATGTGGCGTCTTTATTGGCCAGCCATGGAAATAGGAAAGCAAGACATAGAAAAACTCGAATTGTCATTAAGTAAATATAGATTTGGCTTATCTTATTTTTATTTTCCGGATTATCCATTTGCCTGTACAAGAAGATGGCGCTCAATATAAAAAGCGGAACCTGAAACACAAAAATCAGTGGCCATTTGGGTACTAAATTACGCTTGACTAGCATATACACCTCTATAGCGAAGAAGTCGATAACGAAAACAATAAATGAAATGGTGAGCAACACAATCAGTGCGCGCTTAAGTTTTTTATTTGTCATTCGACATAGAGTTTGCCTTTTTGATGAGCAAATATAATGAGATTAAAACACCAAAAAGTGCGAGACCTACCGTCCAATATGCTTTTTCTGTATGATATTTTTCATCTAACAGATAGCCGCCGTAGGCACCCATACCAATAACAGCTGCCATTTGCACTCCCATGCCGGCAAACTGCATAAAGTTGTTTTTCTTGAATTGTTTATTCTGCTTGTTGGTGTTTACAGAATCATTTTCTGGATTGATTTCAGGGAAATCAGAAGTCTCTTCTACACTCATTGACTAGTAAACCAGCTCTTCTTCGTTTTCAGTTTCTGCCTCATTGACGAATGAGTTAGTCACTTCAACAGGTGCATCACTCATTTTGAAATTACCATCAAACTGAGAACCTACTTCCATTCCGATTTTACCGGTAGTGACATTTCCATTGATTTTCGCGCTTGATTTTACGGTCAATAATCCGTCTACCTTTACGTTACCAATAACTTCACCTTCAATGTCAGCATTAGCACAAACGATATCTCCCACAACTTTGCCAGTTGCTCCAATTACGATTTTGCCAGTAGAATGAATTGTACCTTCTAACGTACCGTCCAATCTGAAATTTGAATCTGTTTTGATATCACCCTTGATGCTTGTTCCTTCAACTATTCTGTTCAACCGATCGGGCGAATTGGTTGCTGCTGTTGCTTTTCCGTTACCTCCTTTAAACATCTTGCTTCTGGTATTAGTGAAAAACAAAAATACGAAAAATTAAGTTGGCTTCAAATAGACGGAAGAAAGAAGAAGTAGAAATACGCAACTGATTTATTATTCGTGAACGTTAATGCTCTTTCACTTTTACTTTCACCAATTCAATTTTTGTCTCCGACACATCCATCACTGTTACGACAACAGAATCGGTCTCAAAAACCGTGTTTTGCCTTGGAATCTCTTCTAATTGATTGATAATGAAACCTGCAATTGTTTCATATTCTGGACTCTCTGAAATTGGAATTTCATACTCTTGTTGCAGGTAATCTATTTCCAATCTACCTGAGAACAAATACGTATGATCATCTATTTTTTGCTCAACATCTACTTCTTTGTCATGCTCATCATGAATCTCCCCGAAAATCTCTTCAATAATGTCTTCAACTGTTATGATGCCTGATGTACCCCCGAACTCATCAACTACTACTGCTATAGAACGCTTCTGTTTGGTAAACTGAGGCAGCAAATCTTTTACCAATACAGCTTCTGGAACAACAAAGATTGGCAGCAACACTTGCTTTATGGATTCAGGCTTTGAAAATAATTCATGGGCATGTACATATCCAATCACATTATCAATCGAATCTCTATAAATCAAAACCTTTGATAATCCCGACTCTATGAAAGTTGCCTTCAACTTCTCGACATCATCATCAATATTTAAGGCAATGATATCTGTTCTGGGAATCATACAATCTCTTGCTTTAATGGTATCAAATTCTAGCGCATTCTGAAGAATTTGAATTTCATTATCCATCTCAGTCTCTTCATCCATTCTTTCATTGATATCTCTCACGTAATGATCGAAATCAACTTTTGAGAAAGCCTGTTCAGAATCTGATATATCCACCTTCATTAATTTCAGGAAGAACTTTGAAATACCCATGGTAATCATGGTAGGAATGTAGGACACCCAATAAAAAATGAATAAGGGAATTGCGCCAAACTTTAAGCTTCGATTAGGGTTGATTCTAAACAAGGCCTTGGGTAAAAACTCTGCCGTAATCAACACGATAATGGTAGAACAAATGGTTTGCAATAACAGGATGATTGCAGTAGAATCTGAAATTGGGGCCAAGACTGGTTGTAACACTACTGCCATGAAAATACCGTAAATCACCAAAGAAGCATTGTTTCCCAACAACATTGCTGAGATAAAATTGGGTGTGTTTTTAACGAAATAGGATAGTATACGGCCAGAGAATGAACCTTGCTGTTTATCCAACTCTATCTTCAGTTTATTTGAAGAGATAAAGGCTATTTCCATTCCGGAAAAGAATGCCGAGCACAATAATGTTATGATTATTATTAAGACGTTCTGGGAGTCAGGGTCCATTTACTAATTAATACGATTAATAGCTAAGATAGAAAAAAATGTAATCCTCTCAAAAGTGAGCACACTTAGTTTATCAGGCAAGTTCTGATTAGTTCTCAACCGGCTCCAAGTCAAAACCGATATCTTTTCTGTAATACGCGCCTTCAAAATCAATTTTCTGAAGGTTTTCATATGTTTTTTCTAAGGCTTTTTCTTGATTCTTACCATAAGAAGTAACACAAAGCACCCTTCCGCCTGCTGTAAGACATGTTGGACCATCTTGCTTAGTTCCGGCATGGAAAATCATACTATCAAAAATGCCCGTTAAACCGGTAATGTTTTTTTCTTTTTGGTAAGGCCCAGGATACCCTCCTGAAACCATCATCACACCAGTTGCGTGTCTTTCATCAAAAACCACATCACGTTCAGAAAGTGTCTGCGTAGCAACTCCTTCGAACAACTCTAATAAATCAGATTTCAATCTTGGAATGACCACCTCTGTCTCTGGATCTCCCATTCTACAATTGTATTCAATTACGTAAGGATCTCTTTTTACATTCGTTAGACCAAAAAAGATAAATCCACGGTAATCAATTCCTTCTGCTTTTAAACCTTTGATGGTTGGGATAATGATTTGGTTTTCTACTTTATCCATAAACCCTGGAGTAGCGAAAGGTACAGGCGAAATTGCTCCCATCCCTCCAGTATTTAAACCTGTATCACCTTCTCCAATGCGCTTGTAGTCTTTTGCTTCAGGAAGGATTTTATATGATTGTCCATCCGTAATTACAAAAACGGATAACTCAATACCGTCTAGATATTCTTCAATCACCACCTTGGCAGATGCGGCTCCGAATTTGGCATCTTCTACCATTGATTTGAGCTCATCTTTTGCTTCATTCAAATCATCTAAAATAAGCACTCCTTTTCCGGCTGCTAACCCATCCGCTTTTAAGACATAAGGAGCTTTCAATTTGTCTAAAAAAGCATAACCTTCTTCAATGTTGTCTTTGGTAACCGCCAAATATTTAGCCGTTGGGATGTTGTATTTTTTCATGAACTGCTTCGAGAAATCTTTTGACCCCTCAAGTTGAGCTGCTTCTTTGTTCGGACCAATTACTCCGATTCCTTTTAGCGCTTCATCCGCCGCAAAAAAGTCTGCGATTCCGTCAACCAATGGCTGTTCTGGCCCAACCACAACAAATTCAATTTTTTCATCCAAGCACAACTTCTTGATTCCTTCAAAATCAGAAACTTGGATATCTACATTTGTTCCGACTTGATTTGTACCTGCATTACCAGGAGCAATAAAAAGTTTGTCGATTTGAGAACTTTGAGCGATTTTCCAAGAGATGGCGTGCTCTCTTCCTCCTGAGCCTAGAACTAATACATTCATGATGGTGTAAATTTACGTGATGCAAAGGTAATATTAGGGAAAGGATAAGCAAAGAAAGTTTATCAACAAAGACCAGAAATAGTTAACTATGCTTTTTCGAATTCCCAATCTTTGATTGGCTCAAATCTTTTCCAAGATTCTTTTACTGATGGATGTTGCAAAACAGATTCTGGAGCGACTTCAGGTAACAGATCATCTCCTAATCCTTCTTTTACGAATATCAAGTTGAAACCTAATTCATTGGCCCCTACTAGTCGGTATCCTTTCTCTTTTGCCATTTTAACCATAGCCGGTACAGATGCTCCGTGATAAACTGGATGTTTCCCAGGAAACACATAATTAGGGTCATAAGGCACCACGCGGTTCTCCATTCCTAACTCTACATGCGTTTCAATAATTACCACGTTTGGACTCACTTGAGTTAAACCTTTCCAAATCCAAAAATCATTACCGTCAATATCGATACTTAACAAATCAATATCTCCTTCAAGCCCAGCTTCTTTAACTAGTGAGTTTATATTTTCAACCTGCACTTTAGCACATTTGAATGTGGGTGCATACATCCAAGGATGCGGGTATTTTGAATAAAATTTTCGACCTCTCTTGATGGCTTTTTCATTCCCATCTAAGAACAAACCGCGAAACCCAAAATTCAAGACCAAATTCGCACAGTTGCTATTGATTCCATCATCTGACCCTATCTCAACAAAGGTTTTGTTCTGCATCCCAATTACAGAGAAAATATACAAAAGCTTACCATCTTCTTCGTATTGCGAAAATACTCTAAACCCCGTTTCAGATAGTGGTGTAGTCTTACCCTCTGCGTTCCATTTTTGATATTGATTGTAAAGTGAGCGTTGTGCAATTTGGGTTTGCGCATTAAATCTATCTCTCACCTTGAGAATGTAGAACCTATCTTTCAAAAAATTTTTTAACCAACCCATTATTGCTTTTTAAATAGCCAATCAATCTCTTTATCCCACTTCGACTTTACTTGAATATTTCCTTCAAAGTAAATCATATTTTCTGGACTTCTTAAAGCATGCAATGCACCTGTTGTCCATTCTCCGTCTTCATTTACATCAAAAACTAATCTTAATTGGTAGTCACCCGGAAGCAATTGCTCATAAGACATGACTTCTTGAAATTTTCTCAAATCAATAGTTTGACCATCTTTCATCAATTCAACGATCACATTTTGAGTAAAAACGGTATCACAATTAACCATCAGGTTTCCGTAATAATCTTCTTTGTAATTTTCAAAAAGAAGATTGATCTCCGTTTCGTTAGATAATCCAAAAACTGATTGCACTGCTGCAGAGTCAATAATCAGGTTTTGCGCAAGTGTACCATAGGTTTCAAAAATAAGTTGTGTCGCATCAATGGTGAACTTTGGTATTGGCAACAAAGTAGAGTCGGCAGTGTAGACCTTTATTGCTGATGTATCTAGTCTTGCAATAGGATCTGTAAATTCAATTCGTAGATTCTCTTCAGGAAGCAATTTACCTTTGACCACATTATTAGTCTGTTTCAATTTTCGATCTTCAGGTTTATCTGGTACGTTTTTCATGATGGGTTTCAGGGTGTCTAGTTCCCCATTTAGATTGGTAAAGAATCGCAATTCGGATGTAGGGTTATCGGACAACCAGTAAATAAGAGAATCTGCCGTGGAATGAGGGTCTAATATCAAATCTTGCGTAGCGCTCAACTCAAATGATTTGGGTTCAGTCGACAGCACTACAGTCAATTTACCAGGGTATTCATATTCAGTATCTTCAATGATACAATCTCCGCCAGCTTCAATGAATGTTTTTAATTCAATTTCTTCATCTACAGGTAGCACTACTTGTTGCTCGTAAAATGCCCTTTTTTCTGAAGGATCAAGTTTCAAGTTTTTGTTGGCGTCTTGAAAAGCAAACAAGGCATATGAACCGGCTTTTAAATAGTTTAATGAGAAAGTACCATCATCTTTAGACTGTGTTAAGTAATATGGCTTTTGCAATAGCGGAACAGAATCCAATAAGGGTTGCTCCATCACGTAGAGTCCTACCAAAATACCAGGATCAGCTTTATTGGTAAAGGCATCTTGAACCTTTCCGGTTAGAGCTAATGAATCAATATAATCACCTGTTGAAAAGACATATTGAAAAACAGAGTCATTCCCTTCGGTTAAATCTTTGATCGCTCCATTAAATGTAATGTTATAGGTGGTATTGGGCTGGAGCGCCTCCTGAAATTCAATTGTCAGCGTTTTGTTCTTTGCTTTAATTACAGGATCAATCGTTGGTTTTGGAACGATTATAATGTTTTCAGATTCGTTGTTAAGCTTGATAAACTCATTGAACTTTAACTTGATATCTTGCCTGTTGTAGTTTAACTGACCATTATAGGGATAGCTTTTAGCACTATCTATTGCAGGCGCATAGGTATCTTTTGGACCACCTTGAAGGGGCTCAATTTGTGCGCAACCTAATAATAGGAGGATAATTAAACAGTAGAGATATTTGATCATTTTGCTGAAATCAAATCCGTAACTAACAACGCTACTTTTTCAAGATATATTTTATCCGTTTCATCAAAGTCAGCCAGTTGATCACTATCCACATCCAGCACACCATAAACGGTATCATTTTTCATGATCGGAACAACAATTTCTGACTTGCTTAGAGAGGAGCATGCTATGTGACCCGGAAAAACATCTACATCATCTACGACAATAGTTGATTTCTGCTCCCAAGCGGCTCCGCAAACACCTTTCCCCAGAGAAATTCTTGTACATGCGATATCTCCTTGAAATGGTCCAAGCACTAATTCATCTTCACTTTTCACAAAGTAGAATCCTACCCAAAAAAAACCAAACGTTTGCCTTAGTGCAGCCGCTATGTTAGCACAATTTGCAACAAAATCTGCTTCACCCTCCACTAAGGCTTTCAGCTGTGGAATCAGTAATTGATAGTTCTCTTCTTTACTCCCTTTTGCTATTTGTAGGTCTTCAGCCATAGTGCAAAATTAGACTTTTAAACGAATAGTTCACTCGCAATGTAATCAGCAATAAACTTACCCTCTTTTGTAAGGGTGATGATATCTCCAGACTCTCGGAGTTTATTGTTACCAATAAAAGTATTGAGCTGCTCATTGAAAATTGTCAACTCAGCTTTTGTCAGTTTTGTTTTAACCCATGACAAATCTACACCCCATTTTGTTCTAAGTCGTGTCAGGATGTATTCATTGAATTGATCTTCTCTGGACAAATGCTCTGTTTCAGTCACCAAACTATCGTTCTGTAATTCCCGATTGTATACATGATTATTCGATACGTTCCATGAGCGACTCTCGCCGTTAAACGAATGAGCAGATGGACCAACTCCTAAATAATTATTACCCAACCAGTATGAAGAGTTGTGCTTTGATTCATATCCTTCTTTCGCAAAATTTGAAATCTCATAATGTTCAAATCCTGCATTTTCTAGGGTATTGACCATCCATTCAAACTGCAACAAACTTTGCTCATCAGCCGGTAATTGCAATTGGTTGTTATTCTGCAAATGACCGAAATAGGTATTTGGTTCTACCGTCAAACAATAGGCTGAAATATGTTGGACATTCAAGTCGATCATTTTCAGAACATCCTCTTGCCACATTTTCAATGATCTGTCAGGAACTCCGTAAATCAAATCAGCCGTGATATTATCAAAACCAGCATTCTGTGCCATTTTTATCGATTGTTCTGCTTGAGATGAATCATGTGCTCGATTCATAAAGGTCAAGACCTCTTGCGAAAATGACTGAACTCCAATACTCAACCTATTGACACCTGCACTTCGCAATTGATTCAGTTTTTTCTCTGTAAGATCATCAGGATTGCATTCAAGCGTGATTTCGAGCTCATGGGCCAGATCGTAATGCGTTCGGATACTCTCAAGAATTAAATTCAGTTGAGATGCTGTCAATAAAGACGGGGTTCCGCCGCCAAAGTATATGGTTTTGACGTTATCTGAAACATATGATTTTCGAATCTGCAACTCTTTACAAATGGCACTGACCATCTGCTCTTGCTGCCCAAGATTAGTTGAAAAGTGAAAATCACAGTAATGACATTTCTGCTTACAAAACGGTATGTGAACGTAAATGCCGGACAACGAGTGCAATCTAGCTTTCTGCGTTCTCTTGAGAAGACTCAGTAGCTGTTCTCTCTTTGAAATAAACCGCTCTCAAGTCAAGGAAACGCATTCCGTTTGTTTCCAAATCTCTCACATTTGATTGCTGAAGCATCATATCTTCACCATACCAAAGAATAATGAAAGCTGCGTCATCCATCAAGATTTTCTCCGCATCAGCAAAAGCTTGATACGACTCTTCTTGAGTAGCTGCCTTAGCCCCTCTTTCATACGCTTCATCAAAAGCAGGATTAACATATCTCGAGCTGTTCATGTAAGAAGGCTCCTCATTTGATTCAGGGACAATTTTCCCGTAAGCGTTAATCAAGAAAGTTTCTGGATTAGGGAAGTCTCCAAACCAAGTAGATCTAAAAATATCCGCTTTACCCATAGCCTGATTCTCAATCAATTGATTGAACTCAACACCTTCAATTTCAATGTTAATGTTTAATGCAGTACGCAATTGATTCTGAATTTCAGAAGCAATTAAATATGAATCATTTCCTAATCTAAATTGCATAGAAAGAGTTGGGAAATTTTTCCCTCCAGGGTATCCAGCTTCAGCCAGTAGCTTCTTTGCTTCCTCTGGATTGTAAACGTAAGCCGTATCTTCAATACCCTCAAAGTCATAATCTTTAAATACACGTGTAATTGGAGGAGTAATACCAAACTTACCAATTTCATAGGCCTGGTTCTTCATGATTTTCTCAACCAATTTTTTTCTATTAACAGCTAAGTTTAATGCCTTTCTCACCTTTTTGTTTTTCAAAACTGGCGTTTGCAAATTGAACTCCAAATAAGTCGTTGAAAGTTGAGGTTGAGACACCAACATGTATTTCGGTGGATTACTTTCAAATTCAGAAATTCTTTCTTCTAGCACCTCAGAAACAGATGTGATTGGGACATTGGGAACATAGCTCAATTCACCATCCCAAAATTTATCCATTTGCTCATCAGAGTTTTCGTAATAAACAAATGATACTGAATCAATATAAGGTAATTGGTTACCGTCTTCATCTGTACCCCAGAAGTTTGGATTCTTGTACAACTTCACCAACTCAGAGTTAGATGACTTGTCATAGATGAAAGGTCCAGTACCAACAGGAATGTATTCAGATGTAGTGAACGATTCATGCGGAACAATTGTCGCATAAACTGTAGCCAGTTTCTGGATAAAAACTGAACTAGGCTCTTTAATTTGGAAAGTAATTTTGTTTCCGTCAATCACAATTCCTGAAATTTCTTCGGCTTCACCATTGTAAAACTCATCTCCACCAACAATCGTGTTGTAGAAATTCAAGTAAGCTCTATTCTCAGGGTCTTTGGTATAGATATTTTCAAAGCTGTAAACAACATCTTCTGGAGTTACCGCTCGTCCTTTTCCACCTTCAAAACACTCATTGTCTGCAAATTGAACTCCTTCTCTAAGCGTGAAAGTGTAACTTAAGCCGTCTTCAGAGATTGTCCATTCTGTCGCTAACGCCGGCTCAATATCCAAAGTCTTTGGATTGTACTTTACCAGCCCCTCTAGTATTTGATCGTAAACTTGGGCAGTTTCCAGTTTTTGAAGTTGCACGGGTTTGATGCATTTAAAATAACTTCCAACTGGCATTGTAAAATTACCCCCGTAAATACTGTCATCACCAGCATTTTCAGTTGTCTCTTCACCGCCGCCGCACGAAGCTAAAATGGCCGCACAAAGCAATAAACTAATATTCGATAAGATTTTCATACTTGAGTGTTCAATTTTGAGGATTAGACCTCTTCATTATAATTTCAAATATAAATTAAATTATTTTATCTTCTAACAGTCAAGCGTATATTAAAAAACACTATTTTTAAAGGGACTTAAAAAAATACCAATTTGCTTGTATATCTAAGTTGTAAGTTTTAATATTGCACTTACTTACAAAAGAAGTAAAGCGTTTTTATATTAGCTATTATGTTGAAAAACACTGTCTTACTAACAATTCTACTCCTTGGTGGAGCTTACAACAGCTTTGCTGATTTATCTATTGAGGGGCATTACCAGGGGAAAAATTTGTACGTTCAGAATCCTGAGGATGAAGATGGATTCGGGTTTTGCGTTACAAAAGCGACCGTGAATGGAGACCCTATTTCAGACGGAATTCAGTCAAGTGCATTCGAAATTAACTTCGCCGAATTTAGCGTAAACATTGGAGATCCAGTGTTTATCGTGTTAGATCACGGAGTAGGATGTAAACCAAAAATTTTGAACCCAGAAGTTCTTAAACCAAAAAGTACTTATGTAATTGGAGATATTTCATGTTCTCCTGATGGTTCTTTAACTTGGACAACCACAGGCGAATCTGGAAAACTACCTTATGTTGTTGAACAGTACAGATGGAATAAGTGGGTTGCTGTAGGTGAAGTTGACGGAGTAGGAACCTCTTCAGAAAATAAGTACAACTTTCAGGTAACTCCTCACTCTGGAGAAAATAAAGTGAGAGTAGTTCAAACAGATCACACTGGTAAAAAGAAACCGTCCAAAGCAGTTACTTTCTCGAACCCTGCGATTAAGGAGCCCGAACTCAATCCAAAAAAGGTGAAGAAAGAAATCAAATTTACTGCTGGTGGCTCTCCTGTTGAAACCAAGTATGAAATCTATGATGCCTACGGTAACATAGTGAAGAAAGGTGTGGGCTCCGAAGTCAATTGTGAAAATTTGAAAAAAGGCGCTTATTATATTAATTACGACAATAAGAACGAGAAGTTTATCAAAACGTAGCAACTCGATCTTAAGCATATTGAACCCTGACATAAATAGTTGTGTCAGGGTTTTTTTATTTTTGAATTATGAAATTAGAACATATAGGAATAGCAGTTAAGGATTTAAAAGCTTCAAACGAACTGTTCAAAAAACTATTCAATAGCCCTCACTATAAAGTTGAATCAGTTGAGTCAGAAGGTGTTTCTACGTCCTTCTTTCAAACTGGAGAATCAAAGATTGAATTGTTGGAGGCCACCAATGAAAATAGTGCAATCGCTAAATTCATAGCTAAAAAAGGAGAAGGAATTCATCACTTAGCATTTGAAGTAGTTGATATAGATTTTGAATTAGAGCGACTGCAAAAGGAAGGATTCCAACTGATACACCAAACACCAAAAGATGGTGCTGACAACAAACGCATAGTGTTCTTACACCCTAAGTCAACGAACAGTGTATTAATTGAATTGTGTCAAGAGAAAAAGTAGTTAAACCGGAATTTTAACTCTAAAGGTTGTGCCGACATCAACTTCTGATTTGAGCACAAACACTTTTCCTTTGTGGAAATCTTCGATTATTCTCTTCACAAGCGATAGTCCGAGGCCCCATCCTCTTTTCTTCGTTGAATACCCCGGCTGAAAAACCGATTTTAATTTGTTAGGAGCAATACCTTTTCCAGTATCAGAGATATCAATGATTACCTCATCCTCTTGTTGAAATAAAACCAGGGTCAAATTGCCTTTTGATTCCATTGCATCAACTGCATTTTTGGCAATATTCTCGATTGCCCATTGCAACAAAGACTCGTTAAATCGAGCAAGAAGCACCTCTGATTTAGCATCTAAGGTAATGGTTACTTTATTCGATATCCTGGCCTGCAAATAGCTAATCATATCTTTTACAGAAGCTACTATATCTCCTTGCTCCAAAACAGCTTCTGAACCTATTTTTGAGAATCTGTTTGTAACGGTATTCAAGCGATCAATATCCTTATTTATTTCATCAGTAATCGAAGCGTCTACGCCTTTGGTCTCTAATAATTGATTCCATGCCATGAGCGAAGAAATAGGCGTGCCCAATTGATGTGCTGTTTCCTTTGCCATCCCTGCCCAAACTTGATCTTGCTCCGCTTTCCTAAAAGTTGAAAAAGCGATATACGCAATAAAGATGAAAAGCCCAATTATAAAAAACTGTATTATTGGGAAATACGTCATTTGTGTGACCTCTTCAGAATGTTCGTAGTATATAACCCCTTTATTCTCTGAGCCTAAATCAACAACAATCGAATCACCCGCGTTCCTCAGTCGGTCAATGATTTTAGTAGCATTGGTTGAATCATAATCTTGCATATTAGTAGCAATTACTTCTCTATTCGATTGATCAATAAACATGACTGGAACTAAGTACTCATTTGCAATTAACTCGTCCGTAAATGAAGAAACCAAAGAATCTCTAGAAAACTCAAGAGCTGTTAACTGTTGGGTCTTGAAGTAAATAGAGTCAAAATAATACACACGTTGCTTTTCACCGTAGAATAAATCAATTTCAATTGGAGGATGTTCTTTCTGCCAAAATTCCATGTAGACTTTCAGGCTATCACTCTTCATGGTTTTCATTTCTGCTTTTCGATCAGAGGGTGATAAATCGGGATGATTCGAGTCTAAAAACTTTACAATTTGTGTATCTAAAGAAGCTAGATTATACGAAGAAATAACCTCATCATTCAGGTCTGATATGATAATTGGTATAGAATTATTCTCCCGAATTATCTCGATAACGAAAGAATAGTCGTCCAGAGGTTTATTGATCTCTTCCATTGCCAAAGACCACATTTCAACCTTTTGACGGTCTTTGTCTTTCAGCGTATTCAGGGCATCCCCTAACTCTTCAAACGCTCGGTTTGTGAGATTCACCAACTGCGATTTTCGCTTTACGGCATCTGCCCATTGTTCAATTCTTTGAACTTCTCTTTGCTGTACTTTGTCAACAATCCGAAAAGAAAACCATAAGGAAGCAGCCACCAACAGCACAGCCACACCCAACAAGGCGATTTTCCATCTCTGTTTTTTGTGATAAAGATTCATGGTGTCAGGATACAAAACGGAAGAATGGGTTAATTATTCTTCTATTGTTCGTTCTGTATTTCAATTTTATCTTTTTGCTTCTGTTTTTCTTGCTCTAACTTAAGCTTTTCAAACAATTTCAGACTTCTTTTCTTATTTTTTGGCTCTATTTCAAGAGAATCAGTCTGTTCATCATCTTCTTCAATGTATATGTAAGCACGTTCTTTTTGATTGTCTTCTTTCATCTTTTGAACTGTTGAATCCTTCTTAAATAAACCAAATTCCGTTTTCAAGATGGATTTAAAATCTTCCTTTTCTTGTGCCAAATCCTCTTTCAAATCTTTGCGTCTTTCATCTTTATCCAACTTGAATTCTGGGTCAAATAAGTCACCATACATTGAAAGGTAAATGAGGATACCCAAACCGTCATCTTCGATTACTCCGAACTCTGTTTCAGTTGGCTTTTGCTTTAACTCTCTAAATCTGAAATTAAAGTGGTATTCTATTTGATTTTCGAACGAATGCCAGCCGAATAATCCGACATCTAATGCATTAGATTGAATTTTCATTTTTGGAATTTCTAACCTGCTATTCTTGATTGTGATTTCATTTTCAAGATCTTCAAATCGCAGATGCAAGAGCTTCTCTTCAAAATTATCAATATGGTTTCTGAGCAATAAATTCAATCCTTTATTGGAGCGCATATAATCCGTAATCATCTTCATAGTTTCAAGATTATCTAACGCCCCATCAGAAATTTTCAGATGGCACTTCGCATACAGTTTGTCATCTACCAATGAAAAGTAAGGATTGAATGGTAAAAGCAAGTCTATAGAACCTTGACAATTTCCACTGATGTGCTCTGAGGTAATACTTTTTTGATCAAAATTGTTCCATTCAGCAAACAATTGTTTTACGTTAATATTTGAAAAATTCACCTTTCCCTCAATCAAGTTCCCATCCATCAAATTATTCGAAAGCTGCAAGCTCCCATCAACTTTACCTCCATTTGTCTGACAGGTGAACTTTCTCAATTTAACAGATCTTCCTTCCATGAGAACCTTAGATCTGACATCAGTAAAGAGATGATTTTCCCACTTGAGTTTGTTCGTGTGAATGTCTACATTCAAGTTGATGTTGGTCGGAAGTTTGAATATCTCCAGATTTTCATTTGAGGAAGGACTAGCGGTCTGCAGAAATTCATCCAGTAATATATAGTTAGATTCAATTGAGGCTATTAGACCAAGACTGCCTGTGCCTTCAAGAAATGGAATAAGATTTTTAATTGCTCCGTTTAATTGAATATCAGATTGAGCTGATTTTACAGTTAGATTTTTAGTCGCTGCATCTTTATTTTTCAAGACTATATCGCCATTTATACCATGATATTCAATCGCATCTTCTTGTTTGAATCTCACCTCTTTCAAACTCAAATTGCCGTTGGATTTAATTACTTTAAACTTTTCTTTGTTATACTCTGGGTCGAATAATCTTACAGCTAAATCCAAGTCAAAACTTGCATTACCAGCAAGTTTTTCGACCTTGTCAATTTTGAAAAACTGATGAAGGCTGTACAGATTTAAGTTCCCTGCAAGTTGAGATGCTATTAAAGGCTGTTCAAAACTGGTCACTTTTGCTTCTCCTTGAAGATAACCATCCAGCAATTTCAAGTTAAGTTTATGAAGGCCAAGCATTTCTTCTCTACCATCAAATGCATTCTGGTAGTCGCCGATAAAATTGATTTCGCTCAATCTAACGCCAGATTCTGGCTCTGTTAAACTAGCGTTTGAAACTTGAAAATCTGCCTCAATTGAAGGCATTTCAGTGGCTGATAATGGGCCCACTATCTTTGCTAAAAATTCAATTTCACCTTGTCCTTCGTATTGTTGAACTTTCGAAACAGAAGGGTCAATTAAGCTGTTTGCTAAGTCTTCGATACTCATTTGTTTACCTTGGAGTTGTAGATCAATTGATGAAGAATCAAAAAAACCTGAAATGATAAATGGCATCTCTTCAATAGTCAAATCTCCATTGAGGAAATCATATCGTTTCTTCGCTTTCGAAATGAGAAGATCAAGTTTTAACTCAGCTTCTTTATCACTAATTAAAGTGAAAGCATTACTTTTTAATTTATTGATTTTCAATTTGGAATCTGCAGCTAGCTCATACTCTTCAGATGAAAACTCTCCTCCAATTAATGCTTTGTGGATATCTATATCATACCATTGTGAAGCGGCTAAGTTTTGATACGAATACCTGAAATTTTCTAATTCAATTAGATCTAATAGCAACTCAAATTCATCTTCAGAATCCTTCAAACTGTCTTTTTGCAAGATGTCATAATTCTTAGAACCCAAGTCGGTAGTTTTCATATTCAGACAACCTTCATGCAATGAGATTCTTTTGATTTCATAATTCCCAGAATAAAGATCCATTACATCAAAATTGAAGAACATGCGTTCTGCATAGAACAAGGTGTCATCACTCTGAACATCTGGAAAAGCATCTGCAATAAAAACCTTGTTAAATTCTATGGAGGCTGAAGGAAAATCATGAAGTATCGATAATTGAATATCCTCTACTTCCACTTTTTGGGTTAATTGTTCGTTGAGTTCATTCAAAGCGAACATTTTAATGTCATCTTCATAGATGTTGAGAATAACGACAACAGTCGTGAGTAGGAACAAACACACGAAGAAAATCCAAAAGAGGATTTTACGGCATATTCTCAAGAATTTTCGCATTGACTGTGAAGTTAGGTCAATATAGCGCCGATATGCGTGAGGGGTTACAATTCTTATCCACCTTCAATGGTTAGGAAAAGTGCATAAAAAAAGGGCTTTGATCTGAGATCAAAACCCTTTCTCTTAAATTTTCGTTGACTAGTGATTCTTCACTTTATCTTCAACCGCTTCAGTAACCGGCTCAACAATCTTGTCTTCAACGATATCTTTCAAAGTATCAACCGCCTCTAACAATTCTGAATTTGGATCAGATAATTGTTGATTTACTTCGTTTTCAACTTGATCAACTGCATTGTTGATTAAATCATTCAATCCACCACCGTTCTCTGTTGAGGATTCAGTGTTTTCTGTTGAATCAGTTGATTCTGTAGTCTCTTCACCACCACATGAAACCATGGCAAATGAAAGAGCAAAGATTCCAAGCGCTAAGAAATTCTTTTTCATTTTGTTCAGTTTAAATTTTGAACGAATTTACTACAAAATGTAAATTGAAACATTCAAATGAGTTCTAAATTGAATAAATCTGATTTCTCCGAACATAATTGTGTAAGAAATGTTATTTTTGAGAGACAAGTAATAATAGAAATCAATTAACCATAAAAAACAAAAAAATGGCTTTTGAATTACCAAATTTACCTTATGCACATGATGCATTAGAACCACATATTGACAAGCAAACTATGGAAATTCACCATGGTAAACACCATAATGGATACACAACCAAGTTAAATGCTGCAATTGAAGGGACTGATTTAGCAGGAAAATCAATTGAAGATATTTTAGCAAATTGTGCAGATAATGCTGCTGTTAGAAATAACGGTGGAGGATACTATAATCACTGCCTATTTTGGGAAGTAATGTCACCAAATGGAGGCGGACAACCAAGCGGAGAATTAGCTGACGCAATCAATGCCGCTTATGGATCATTTGACGAGTTCAAATCAGCATTTTCAACGGCTGCTGGAACTAGATTTGGTTCAGGTTGGGCTTGGTTGTGTGTACATCCTGGAGGAAAAGTAGAAGTATGCTCAACTGCAAACCAAGACAACCCGTTAATGAACGGAATTGGATGTGGAGGAACACCTATTTTAGGTTTAGATGTTTGGGAACATGCTTACTATTTAAAATATCAAAATAGAAGACCAGACTACGTTTCTGCTTTTTTCAACGTCATTAATTGGGATGAAGTATCAAAAAGATACGCAGCCAATAAATAATATGACTGAAAAAATAAAATACTTAACAAAGAAAACCGGAGCTTTTAAGCTTCCGGTTTTCTTGTTTGTACTCGTGATGAGTGCAACATCTTGTCTCAAAGAAAAAACAGAACCTGCCGAGTGTTTCGAAGAGGTTTCGTATGAATTCGAAATCAGGCCAATTATTGAGTCTTCTTGTAAAACTCAACAAGGTCCTGGCACAGGTTGTCATGATGCGTGGATTAATGATTATGACAATGTCAAAAGTGTAGTTGAGGATGGATCATGGGCAAATCGTGTTCTTGTAGTAAAAGATATGCCGGTAATGCCAAACAGCTGGAATATTGATTCACTGACTACACAAGAAATTTCAAAGATGCAATGTTGGATTGATCAAGGATATCCAAACAACTAAATCTACAATACATCTGTATTATTACTAAATTTGCGGCTTTAAATCCTTAAAGCGCATCATGGAATACGACTTTCGAGCAATTGAATCTAAATGGCAAAAGTATTGGGCTGAGCACAAGACTTATGCTGCAAAAGAAGATCACAACCTACCAAAGTACTATGGACTCTCTATGTTTCCGTACCCTTCTGGGGCAGGACTACATGTTGGTCACCCATTAGGATATATCGCCTCTTGTATCTATGCACGCTACAAAAAACTGCAAGGATTTAACGTCTTACATCCAATGGGGTATGACTCATTTGGTTTGCCTGCAGAACAATATGCAA
>Ga0189274_100179_pt1 | contig 32945 bp, 26 predicted proteins | sample N5B1minimetaG_FD_130323 | JGI IMG/M metagenome (GOLD analysis project Ga0189274, IMG submission 130323) | Marine microbial communities from the Costa Rica Dome - N5 B1 mini metaG | ecosystem: Environmental > Aquatic > Marine > Oceanic > Photic zone | place: Costa Rica: the Eastern Pacific...
AAACATGTTTATTCCAACAACGACTAGCTAAAGTCTCAGGAATAAAAGTGCTTACTGGCAGATGAACGGTGTTGTCCGCAACCAAAGCATTAAAAATTGTCAGTGCACAATGAGCAACACCATAAATTGTGGCATCTTGCGTTTCTTTGATTTGCTCAGCTCTTCTTTTAACTTGGTCTATCGCTTCTGTGCGCTCTCTATCACTTAGAATTTGTTCAACAGCTTGATTGTCAATTTTAGAATGAAAAGAGCTTAAGAAAACAGTAGACCCGTGCTCGCCTAAAAGAACAGTGTCTATACTTTCGAATTTTTGGTGTTTTGAATGAATGAATTGATTCATCCTAATCGAATCTAATAAAGTTCCGGTGCCTACCACCTTATCTTTGGGAAGTTGCGTTATTTTCTGCGTTACATAGGTGATAATTTCAACCGGATTAGCTAAAACTATGATAAAGGGATTTTTTTTAGGTTCAAATCCTTGAAAAACTTGTTCGGTAATTTCAATACTTGCAGAACAGGTGGTCAATCTAGATTCTCCTTTCGGAACAGAAGCGCCCGCGCAATGAAAAATGAAATCAGCATTATCTAACTGAGATGTGCTGTTAAAAGATAGCTGATGCAATTGTTGTAGTTGAGATGCATCTTGAAGATCCATAAATGCACCAATTACGTTTTCATCAGTGTCTATAACATTAATAATTAACTGATTTTTTACATGTGCCAGCAGTGCTCCACAGATAAACTTCCCAATGTTGCCAAATCCGATAATGGAAACATTTAGTATGGTTTTATCATTTCTCACTACAGTGTTGAAACGAATTCAGCAAAGACATCTTTATGTTTTTGCAAATCCATGTTGCCCGACAAAGCTACCCTCACGATATAATCTTTATCTCCCTCTTTGGTTGTTCCTTGAGTTGATGTTGCTGGAATCGTCCAATAGCACCCTTTTAATTGACCGTAACTTACACAATATTTGCTTTCATTGGGTATTTGTGAAATCATCATGTTTATCAACTTAAGATTTAGTTCTCTTTTGTAAGACTCTCTTTCTTCTTCGCTGGTTCCTTTTGTCGGCAAGTCGAGTGAAAACACAGAAGGAGTGAAAGTTTGGGATGCCAACTCTTCTGAAACAAAATTTATTTTGGCCGCGGGCAACACATCTTTTATGTAGTTTACGAACGAACGAGTGTTTTCATAAGCAGATTGAATTCGATCTAACATTGAGGGCATTTGTAAGGCAAGAGCGCTCATCTGAAAATCTGTGGCGGCATTGTCACACAAGTTGAGGTGAAACTCAATTTTACTCATTAAGTGAGCCGCCTTGTTGTTAGCAACGCAGTACCCAGCAGTGCATAGACCTCCACTTGGAAATTTTGATCCACTGACATAAGAAATGGTTTGTACAGTTGATAAGGTTTCTTTTTCTCCCAAGAAATGAACGTTTGGACAAAATGTCTGATCAAGAATAAATACGGGAGAGACTGCTCGTTGGCCTGTTGCCGTAAAACGTTCTTTAGCAAGTGCATCTCTTAAACTATTCATTTCCGGAACTTCAACTCTTGGATTGGTCGGTATTTCGGCAATGATTAGTGGTATTGCGTCCATTTCTGCAATTTGACTCAACACTAATTCAGTACTTTGAACCATGTCATTGTCTCCATCAACCGGTAGATCCATGATTTCAACTTCTGGTAAGCATGCAGCTACACGTCTCGCTTGATCATTTGTCCCGCCATAGCAATTAGGTGGAACCACTATTTTAATGTCTTTACCTTCAAAGTTTTCTTTGCAATAATCAATCAATCCCATCACAATCCCGTATTGAATTGACAAACCACTTGAAGCTATTATTGCCGGAGTCTTTGACTCTGTAATTGTTTGAATTGTTTGTTGCACTAATTGTTTGTCTGCAGCATAATTGATGTTCGTTTTTGATGGTGATTCGCCAACATATATTTTTAAAACATCCATGCAATTTGCAGGTGTCATGGCAATTGTTTCTCTTCTCCTTACATGCTGTATTTCTGGTATATACTCACTATTTGCAACTTCATTTACTATCAATATACTTCCATATACATCATGGGTATGCAAGGTGAAGTCGGTTTTCAACATGTTTTCATTACCTAAAAAATTAGTAGAAGATACGTATACAGAACTTTCTTCTGAATTTACGGTGTTCCCAATTTGGTCTTTTGTAGTAACATCAAAGTTGTATCCATAAACAGATCGAATAACTTCTGTCTGAAAATATTCAGGAACTTCTGTTTCGAAAATGATGTTGGTATGTTTGCCGTCCATTAGGTTTTTTCTCAGGATGGCAAGAATTGGGGTGGTTTTAGAAGAGAAACTAATAACATGACTAGCAGGTATATTATTATCTCTAGCAATAGCCCACTCCAGAACTGATGATAGTGGATGTCCCAATCTGATGTAATCATAAGCAGTTGGTAAATCGGCCAATTCTTGTTCTGAGACTTTTCCTTTCGTGAAAATCTGCTCAAAAAGATCTAAGAATTGATACTTTGCTTGTGATTCATCATAGATATCCAATCTATGCGTTGTTAGTTTTAACCAATCAGATGGAATATGATTAATGACTTCTTTAATGAATGATGCAGTCTGTGATTTAGGCATATTTAAATATTTAATGCGCTGCAAAGATAAGGGAATTGGGAAGATAATGAGGGTACAGATTGAAGCAGTCTAAGCGACTGTAAATTAACTACTCGCTCTTTCTAGGCGATCGTTCATACTTATGCCAAGCCCCTGTTCAGGAAGACGTTCTGCAATAATCAAGGTGAGGTTTTGCTGATCTAAAATGTGTAATGCATTGTACAAATTGCTTGCTGCCTCATCAAGGTTTCCTGTAGCTGATAAGATGCACGATTCTTTGATGGTAGGACCAGAGAACTTGTCTTTCAACGATAATACACCAATTTGTTCTTCTGGATAATTCTTTATCGCCAATGAGACATTTTCAACCAAGACTGTTTTGGTTTTGGGCGAGTAATGTTTGGCTAGCATTCCAGGGGCGGTAGGTGCACTTTTGGCCTTATCTTTTAATATAACAGGACCAATAACTTTTTGAATCTCTTCTACAGATAGGGACCCTAAACGGTAGATAATCGTGTTGTTTTCATCAAAACCAACGATAGTTGACTCTATACCTTTTTTGCAGCTGCCTCCATCCAAAACCATGGGTATTTTTCCTTCAAAGTATGCTGCCACATGTTGGGCATTTGTTGGACTAATTCGATTGAACGGATTCGCACTTGGTGCAGCTAAAGGAAAATCAATTTGTTGAAGAAGTTCTATGGTTACAGGATGATGAGGCATTCTAATCGCTACGGTATCTTTTCCGGCAGTTATGACATCTGGAATATTTTCATTTTTCTTTAAAATAAGCGTGAGTGGACCAGGCCAGAAAGCTTCAGCTAGAAGTTTTGCTTTTTCTGGGAATTCACTTGCAACATCATTGATTTGATTGATGCTGTGCAGATGCACAATAAGGGGATTAAAGAGTGGTCGTTGTTTTACTTCGAAAATTTTATGAATTGCGTCTTCATTGAAAATATTTCCGGCTAATCCATAAACTGTTTCAGTTGGAATGGCTACAAGCTCACCAGCACTCAGTAACTGTGCCGCCTTGGATATGTCTTTTGAAATTATACTCATGCTTTTAAAGCAAGCAAAGCGCAAAGATAATTGAAGAAAAGCAATGTCTCATTATATGAACTATCGCATTCCCTTAAAATACCATGTCTCAAGGTCCCATTCTTCAATATAGTCTGATCCACTTGACGTAGAGAGGAACATGCTATCCATTGAAAACTCGAGGTAAGCGTTGCTATTCCATGGTTGGTGTTTGTGGTTGTCAAAGTCTTTTTTGTGCACACTAAATATTTCTCCGTTAGAATTAAATAATCTTTTCAAAGTGTAAAATTTGTCTGCGTAGGTTATCTCTATATGCTGAATGTAAGAAGTGTCTATGGAGGGCTCTGTTGCTCCAGAATCTAAGTAGGTATAGCGCTCAGTGCCAATATATAGCCCTTCATAACGCTCATTTTTCTTCCGACAAGATATCAGCGCAACACATAACATCAAAGCGCTTAATACTATTTGCACGGATAACTTGTGTTTGTTACTCATTGATTAAGGTATTTTGAGTGAGTTTTGGAATGGAAAAACAAAATGTACTTCCTTGACCTAATTCTGATTCCACCCAAATTTTACCTTGGTGCAAATCAATTATTTTTTGGCAATGAGCCAATCCAATTCCAGTACCTTCATAGACATCTCGGGTGTGTAATCTATTGAAGATGGTGAAGATTTGTTCTTGATGCTTAGGATCAATTCCGATTCCGTTATCTTTTATTCTAAAGGTCCAGCCGTCTTGATTTTCTTCTGCAGTAATCCAAATTTGAGGATGGACTCCTTCTCTTGAAAATTTTATGGCATTTGAAATTAGATTTTGAAAAAGAAGCCTTATCTCTGTTTCCAAAGCGATAATTGAGGGCAATGAATCTAGATGAATTTGAGTTTGACTCTGTTCAATAACATTTTGAAGGTCTTCTTGAATAAAATGGAGTATTTCGTTACAGTTAATAGCGGTCAAGGTCTTTTTTCGCCCAATTTTACTGTATTCGAGTAAGGCATTAATCAACTCGCTCATGCGAGAGCTCGCTTCGGTAATAAAATGGAAGTATTTTTGCTCTTTCTCAGTTAGCTTTCCTGAGATATCCTCTTCAAGCAGTTGGATGAAACTCCTTATAGTTCTTAAAGGTTCTTGTAAGTCATGTGAGGCAACATATGCAAATTGGCTCAACTCTTTATTTTTTAACTCCAACAAAGCAGTTCTTTCTTTCACTCTTTCTTCAAGATGTTCGTTGGCTTCCTTTAGTTCTTCTTCTGAGTGTTTTAATTCTTTCGTGCGCTCCTCAACTATTTTCTCTAGATTTTTATTGATTTCAGCTAATTGATTTTTAGTTTCTTCTAATTCTGTAACGTTCCTCAACATCACATAGATGTAATGATCAACAATATGGTGCACTGAGCATTCATATTTTCCTGCAACCATTTCATTTGAGTATTCTACAACTCCTAGATTAATACTTTCTTTTTCTACCGCCACTTTGCGGTAGGTTTCAATAACTTGTAATCCAACCTCATGAGCATAGGCTTCAGGGGCTACTTCAATAATGCGTTTCCCAAAAACTTCTTCACGTGTCTTTCTCATTTCATAGAGAACGACCTTGTTCATGAAGATATAACGCAAACTTTCTAAATCATTTATATCATCTACATGAAAGATTCCAATCCCAATTGATAAGTCATCTATAGTTTCAGTGAGCACATCCAGATTTAATTCTGATTTCATAAAATGAGTTTAGGCATTTAGATCAAAAACTTAATATACGATTATTTCGCTTTTGAACTTATTCAAGACTGAACATCATGAAGATAAGGTGAAGATGTGATTAAAATCAATTTTTCAAAAGTATATCATGCTTAACTTGCGGTCCAATATTTTACTCTAAGAAATGATTATAATCTCTTCGCTGAACCGACTGGCGCACCAACTGAGCAAGCTCACAAGACGAAAGCTGTGGTTACAAGTGATTATTGCAATTATATTGGGTGTTTCTTTAGGTATATTTTTGAACCCTGAAAATGGGTATATTTCTTTATCATCTTCAAAAGTAGCTTCTGAGTGGTTGAATTTGCCCGGTGTTGTTTTCTTGCGTCTGGTTCAAATGGTCATGATTCCTTTGGTGTTTACCTCTATTATTCTTGGAATTGTGAGCAATAACACAGACAATTTGAAAAGATTTGGTTTGCGTCTACTTTCTTATTTTTTATTCACCACCATAATCGCTATTGTGATTGGTTTAGCAATTAGTTTCTTGATGGCGCCTGGAGATCTGGTTAAAGAATTGGGAGGTTTGACTGCAATACCTGATGATGCGCTGCCAACAGAGCAAATAGAACAAATTAGTGTTCCCGGAGCAATTTCAAATTTAATTCCAAGTAATCCTTTAAGCTCCATGCTAACAGGTGAAATGCTTGGTGTAGTAGTTTTCACTGTAATAATTGGAATAGCGATTACCCAGTTGCAAGTAGGGTTGGCCAGACCCTTAGTAAAGGTTTCTGAAGCTATTCAGAACATATGCATGACTGTAGTTTCTTGGGCTATGATGTTAGTGCCCTATGCCGTGTTTGGTTTGATGGCTGCGCTTGTGATGAATATTGGGTATGATGTACTCATTGGGTTAGGGTATTACATGATTGTAGTAGTCATTGGATTAGTCATATTATTGATTGCATATTTGATCATATTATTCTTGTTCACGGGAACTAAACCAATTAAATTTTTGTCACAAATAAAAGATGTGCTTTTGTTGGCTTTTTCAACTGCAAGTTCTGCTGCAGTGATGCCATTAACTATGGAAACTGCCGATAAGAAACTTGGCGTTTCTTCTCAGGTGAGTGATTTCGTTGTGCCCATAGGCGCGACCATTAATATGGATGGAACAGCATTATTTCAATGTGTTACGGCGATTTTTCTTGCCCAGGCATACGGAATAGAAATGAGTTTTATGACACTTATACTAATTGTGGTCACAATGATTGGTGCTTCAATCGGAACACCGGCTATTCCCGGTGGAGGGGTAATAATTTTAGCCTCAGTACTAGGGGGTATAGGTGTTCCTACAGATGGATTAATAGTGATTGTGGGAGTAGATCGTATACTTGGAATGTTCAGAACAACCATCAATGTGACCGGAGATTTGGTTGCTTGCATGGTGTTTAATAAATGGTTTGGCGAAGCCGCCAATGATGAAGGTCAAGTAGTTTTGAGTTGAAAATAAAAAACCCCGATTTCATAGTGAATATCGGGGTTTGGTTGTAGTTAGTTTTTTAACTAGAATGGTAAATCATCATCACCTTCCGCAACGAATGTTTCAGCATTGTCAGCGGTCGTAGGTGAAGAACCGGCACTTCCAAGTGGCTCAATTTTCCAAGCGTCTAGCGAATTGAAGAAACGTACCTGTCCATCTTTAGGATTAGTCCACTCTCTTCCTCTCAAGAAGAACGTCACCTCTACGTTATCTCCAACTTTAAAATTGTTCAACAAATCACATCTGTCTTGTACAGCTTGAAACAAGATTGTTTGCGCGTACTGACCAGAAGCATCTACTACAACAAATTCTCTTTTCTTGAATGAATCTGAAATTTGTTGTACATCATTGATCACTTTTAATTCTCCTTTAAGGGTATACATAATTATTCATTTTTGTGTTCGAGGTTGAAGGGTTTAAACAACCTCAAACGGATGGTTTGTTTTTAATTGTTAAACGAAAGTAAGGTTTTCCACGCTTCTTCCAATTTATTTTCTTTCAATAATTCTTTAGCGAGTTTATGCAATTCACTCTCTAACTTAGCTTGTTCATCTTCTAATTCTACAAACAAATCACTCAATTCAATGAGTTTGTAATCGTTTACATCAGTTTCGTTTGGAAGTGACTCAATACCTGCTAATTGACCCAAATCATTTGCGGTTAATATCTCACTTTTCAGAACATCCTCAGGAAGTTGATCAAAGCCAATACCTTTTGTGACTATGGGTTTGGTGATTTCGAACATAGAATGCTCATCTGCTCTACAATACCAGTTTCCGCCCATTCTTGAGACCAAATCTATTTTGTGTTGGTCTATTTTTCCATTTTCATCCAAGACTTTTTCGTCAATGTGAATTCTGGTCACCTCACAGATCACCAAATTTCCTGCTCCTCCACTTTCCCCCAATTCAATGACTTCATTCACTTTACATTCAAATTGAACCGGTGATTCGGCAACACGATAGGGTTTTATAGTTTCAGAGTCAACTTTGGTAAATCCAGACTTTACAAATTCATCAACACCGGCTTCATAAGGCGAGCTTGCCAAAGACATTTGCTGAACAATATCATGCGTGACTACATTAATTACAACTTCTGGAATTGACTTTACATTATTGTAAGTGTCTTTAGTTGTATTGGTACGTCCTGATCTCGCCGGTGAAAAAATCATAATTGGCGGATTCGCTGAAAACACATTGAAAAAGCTGAAAGGTGCTAAGTTGGCATTTCCATTTTCATCAATGGTGCTTGCAAAGGCAATTGGCCTTGGTCCAACCGCTCCAAGCAAATAACCATGGAGTTTAGGAATTTCAAGTGATTTTGGATCTATAGATAACATAAGAGGGCAAATTTATTTAAAAAATGCCCTCTTGTCTAGTGTTGTTAATACTTTTTGGAAACTTATCTTCCAAATAATCCTCCACCGCCGATAACATGATCTGGACAACATCTCAATGTGTCAGGCACAGTTCTGAAGTTTTCATACTTAGCCCCGTATCCACTCACAGATATTTCATACTTCGTTCCAATTAAAAACCATTTTCTCTTAACAGTATAAGTTGGGTGAACCATAAAATCTACATCCTGACCGTCTAAAGCCTTATATGCTGCGGCTGATTTGATTCGGTGTTCTCTGATTCCTCTGATACTAATTACTGCACCACCGGCATAAGTTGAGTAAGAAATGCCATCAGCATATTCTTTATCTCCCTTGATTCTGAACCCAAATAAATAAGTTGCAGAACTCTGTCCTACCAATTTTTTAGATTCGTCAACTTTGATATCTGCTTTAATCGGATCTAGTTCTACGTTTCTTGAAATAACAGGTGAAGATTGATAACCTGCAGAAGTTGATTTACATGATTGAAATGTGAGTCCGACTGTTGCAACCAAGACCACAAGCATAAGTTTAAGATAATTTTTCATAGTGTTTAATTTTGATTCGAAATTAGTATTTCTAATAGGTCATAACCCTCATTATCAACGGACTTATAAACATCAAATATTTGATTTCGAAATTTTTTTTTTCGCAAATTGTAACTTCTGAAACATTCAGGGCGTCCCACAATTGAAACAACCTAAAAAAGTAAAACAATGAAAACATTAATGATCACATTAGCCCTTGCGATTTCAACCATTTCTTTAGCAAATGGAGAAGATAATAATCCGGTGATGAGAGAAACGGTTAAGAACTGGGTAATGAACCATTTGACCTATCCAAACAAAGCAATCGAGAACAAAAAAGAAGGAATTGTTTTTGTAAGCTTCGTAGTAGACGAGAATGGAAAAGTAGAGCAGGCTCAAGTTGAACAAGGAGTATCTGAAGAATTAGATGCTGAAGCGCTAAGAGTAGTAAAAGGGATGGAATTAGATTTTAAACAAACTTCAATAGGCAAAACGTACATTTTACCTGTTAAATTTGAAATAAAATAAAAGAGCTGTAACTTTTTGATGGGATGCTGCGTCCCAACCAAGAAGACTCATGAAAAATGACAACTGCTGAATATAACCATAGTGTAGACCAACATGCCGATCATATTTTTCGGTTCGTTTTAAAGCATATCAAAAATGAGGATGTTGCGAAAGACATAGTGCAAGATACATTCACTAAGGTTTGGATTAAAAAAGATGACATTGATCCAGCAAAAGCAAAGTCATACCTATTTACAACGGCTCATCATACTTTGATTGATTATACCCGTAGAGCAAAGCCACAAGATGATGTGGATGCAATTGACAAAGAGCATTTTGAAAAACCATATCAAAACATGGATTTACAAAAAGTGTTGGATGAGGCGCTTGACCAACTTCCTGAAATTCAGAAAACGGTCATTTTGTTGAGAGACTATGAGGGTTACGCTTATGACGAAATAGGTGAAATAACGGGCTTGAAAGAGAGTCAAGTCAAGGTATACATATTTAGAGCAAGAAAAAAACTGAAAGATATTTTGGTGAGTGTAGAGGAGGTACTTGAATAATGGAACAAATAAATTTATATAACTACGAAGCGTTTTTTCTAGATTATCTTGAAGGTAATTTAGATAAAGCAGGTCGAATTCAACTTGAAATTTTCTTGGCTGAGCACCCGGCTTTAGAAGAAGAATTGAAAGAGATGGGAGGATTAGATGAGCTAGTTTTGGTTCCTGAAGAAAAGACATTGGGGGATACTTCATTTTTGAAAGGTGGGGCACAACTGAATCGAATTACTGAAGAAGATTGGATGATTCAGTCAATTGAAGGAGAATTAACGAACGAACAACAAGTTGCTCTAGATCATCACATTAAAGAACATCAATTAGAAAAAACTTTCAAAGCGTATCAGCTTACGAAGTTGAAAGCCAACCCTTTTATTGTATTGAATGATAAAAGTGCTTTAAAGCGAAAAGAGGCGGCTGCGATACCTATGTGGATGCGCTATTCTGCTGCTGCGTCAGTTTTAATATTATTGGGAGTAGTTGGTTTCTCATTATTTCAAAATGACTCGTCCAATCCACTTCCAGTTGAAAATTATACCGCTCAAACTCAAAATGAAGTGCGACCGCGTTTAATCATAACTGACAAAGTTTTTGGTGAGGAGCAAGAAACGATTTATGATTACAATTACACTCCTGAGAACCAATTGGCAGATAATCAAAAAGAAGATCCTTTCACAGAAAAGTCAGACAGTTTACCCGCTCAGACCCCACCAATTTTACCTGAGTTAAATGATGATCCAATCGCTCACCTGCCTGAGACACCTGTTGATACGATCAAGAAAAACATACCGGTACAGTTGCATGATTTAGACAATGATGACATTGCTGTAGCTGTAGAACAAGAAAGTGATATTGTCACAGAAGAACCATTTAAGATAATTACAAACGCAACGGGCAATCTATTAAATAGGGAAGTTCAATACACTAGAGATAGAAAAGTTCAGAACAATGAATACGTTGCGCATCATTTTAAACTCGGAAAATTTGAATTCGAGAGAAAAAAGAAAAAATAATCTAAAAGAGCTGTAACATTTGAAATAGTTAGAGCGTCCTAAAAATAAGAGCGGCAAACAGGCCTGAGCCGTTTGAAAATTACAATAGAAACAACCTGCCTAAACCGGCACAAAAAAGACAAAACAATGAAAAAGATACTCACAATGTTAGCCGTGATTGGATGCACAATCACTACTATGGCCCAGGAAACAGAAATTATAGAAGAAGGGTCAGATACAACAAGATTCAAAATTGGAACCATAGAGTTTATCGTTATTGATAATGATACTACTGCCGTAAACTCAGATGAAATTGAAGATCCAGATAGAGATTTAAAGATTAATGTAGACCCTAAAGAATTAACCTATTGGTCTGGGTTTGGTGTAGGAGTGAACACATTCATGAACTACGAATTTAAACCAACTGTGAATGCTCCACACCTACAAATAGACCCTGCAAATTCTTTCCATTATACATTGAATTTGATGGAGCACCGTTTTAGAATTGCTGGAGATCATTTTGGAATTGTTACGGGAATTGGATTTACAAACAGCCGTTTTGGGTTTCAGGATGACCGAATGAGACTTGCTTCAAATGCAGATTCAACCTATGGAATCATTGATACTACATTGGCGAATGGCTTTTCAAAAAACCAATTAAGAGTGAATTACTTCAATATTCCGTTCTTATTGCACTTTAATACTTCAAAATACAGAGACAAGAACGTTTACCTTTCACTTGGAGTCATTGGTGGTGTTAGAATCGGATCAAAAATGAGGTACAAGTATGATGTACTTGGTGGAGAGACTAAAGATAAAACGAAAGGTACCTTCAATTTAAATCCTTTCCATGCCTCTTTAACTGCACGATTAGGATACAGAAATTTAGGCCTATTTGCGAATTTTGACATGCTGCCTTTGTTCAAAGAAGGAACGTCTGAAGTTGCAAAACCACTGACCTTCGGAGCGACATTCAATTTTTAAGATATATCCACGACAGAAGACCCCTAATGCAATTTAGCGTTAGGGGTTTTTTGTTAAGGTAAGTCTTCAATTTCTTTTACTTGGCCCACAGAAAGTCCTTCTATGGTCCATGTATCAACCCTCACTCGTACCAGTCTCAAGGTTGGGAACCCAACTGCTGCAGTCATTTTTCGAACTTGATGAAACTTACCTTCATTGATGATGACTTTTATCCAACAAGAAGGGCCATGGCGATCATCACGCACTTTTTTGAAATTACGTTCCGGAAAATTAGGATCTTCAATTCTCTCAACTTGACATGGTCTCGTAGTATACATCCTGTTGTTCTGGAGTTTGATTCTAATTCCTTGACGCATGCCTGAAATTGCCGCTTCAGTGATGTCTCCGTCTACTTGAACCCAATACTCTTTTTCGAATTTAGAACTATTAATTTCGTTACTAACTTTTCCGTCTGTGGTGAGGAGTAACAAGCCCTCTGATTTATAGTCCAACCGCCCAATACTCATAGTGCCTTCAGCAAAGTTGTGCAGTTCACCCAAATACCTGTGCTTTTGCTTTACTTTTCCGTTAGCAATGAATTGACTCAGGTAGCCATAAGGTTTATAAGCTATGTAGTGGTGGTGATTCATTTTGAATCAAAGTTAGACATTCAATAAGATTGCTCTACTTTCTTTTTTTGAATTTCAGGTATTGATCTAATTGAATAAAGAAAAAAATGATTAATACTAAAAATGTCATTGCTAAAGCCCCACCTAAAACTAAAAGGACGAATGCCCAGAAAAGGGCGAATAACAATCCTGAACATCCTGCATCAGCGTTGGTAAAAGTTCCTACTGCTCCTATGACTGCAAAAAAACTCCCAATTAAACACAAAATTGACATTACAAGAAAACCTGCAGGAAATGTACTTTGCTCAGGCAGGTTGGATTTATAACCTGAAGAAAAGCTTTTCTTTTGTGTTTCTTTAGGCCGATAGTATTTGCCGTTGACTTTTATTTCATCAGCATCTGAAATGTAAAAACAATTGTCATTTCCCAGGTTTTCATGATCAATGAATACGGTGGCATCAGATTCTTTTCTAATGGTTTTGCTCACCACTATCAACTCTTGAACACAAATTTCTTGATACGAAGAGTCGTATGAAAATGCCCTCATGAGCAACAACTGGTCTTCAGTTTGAATGTAAACAGAGTCGTTGTGATTGACAATTAAATCTGCAATTTGATGTTGAGAACTTGAAGTATCTTTCTTGATTAATTGCTCATCAAGAGTAGCTTTAATGGGTCGTAATTCAGTAAACTTTTGCTGTTGGAAATTACGATTGATGCATGCAGTCAGCAGAATTAAAAACGGCAGAATAAATAGACTATACTTTCTCATTTCGGGTACTGAGGTACACGAAATGTCTTCAGTCTAGGTTGGTTTAGTAACCCGTTTTCTGACGAACTCTACTTAAAACGTCATCTGCTACAAGCTTCGCTTTTTCAGCACCCTGCGCTAACACCTTATCCAATTCACCTTTATTTTCCATGTAAAAGTTATAACGCTCGCGCTCTTCTTTGAATTTGTCTAGAATCAATTCTAGAATGGCTTTTTTTGTATGACCATATCCCCATCCACCAGCTTCATACTTTTTTCTCATTTCAGTAACATCTGATTCTGCAGCCAATAGCGAATAGATTGCAAAGGCATTACAGCTGTCTGGGTTTTTCGGCTCTTCTAGTTCTAAACTATCTGTAACAATGCTGTTAATTTGCTTTTTTAGCTTCTTTTCTGGTAAGAATATGTTAATGATATTGTTTCTAGATTTTGACATCTTTTCACCATCAGTGCCCGGAACCTTCATAGTGGCGGTATTGTGTTTAGCCTCAGGAATGACAAACATTTCACCCATTTCATTATTCATTCGGCGTGCAACATCACGTGTGAATTCTAAATGTTGCTCTTGATCTTTACCTACGGGAACAAATTCAGCATCATACAGCAAGATGTCTGCAGCCATCAACATAGGATATGTAAATAAACCAGCATTTACATCTTCTAGACGATCTGCTTTATCTTTGAATGAATGAGCTAATTGCAATCGAGAAAAAGGAAAAAAGCAAGATAAATACCATGTTAATTCAGCTGTTTCAGGACGGTCTGATTGACGATAGAAAGTCGTTTTCTCAACATCTAATCCGCACGCAAGCCAAGTGGCAGCAACACTGTAGGTATTCTCTCTCATTTCATCCGCGTTTTTAATCTGCGTTAGTGAATGCAAATCAGCAATGAATAAGAAAGAATCGTTTGCCGGGTCTTCTGCCATTTCTATCGCGGGTTTGATTGCTCCTAGAATGTTTCCTAAATGTGGAACGCCTGTGCTTTGTATACCTGTAAGAATTCTTGCCATGGTGTGAATTTGAAAGTTCAAATTTACAATTCTATCACGAAAAGTTCGTTCATTTTTCTGATTCTTGGATAGTCGGAATCATTATCTTTGGTCTATGCGCTATCTGCTTCTGCCTTTGGTGATATTATATCGGATATATTTTGCAGTGGTGTTCTTTGCTGTACTGCTTGTGCTATACCCTGTTTTCTGGATTATGCTGATGAAAGAAGAAAACTTTGAAAAGGTGTTCAGATTGAAAGTGATGACCGCCCGTTTGATTTTGTTTTTGGATTTCATTTTTATCAAAAAACTGAAACAACCACAGAATCTTCCAGAAGGTCCATATGTGATTTGCTCAAACCACAGCTCATATTTGGATATTATCCAAATGTATCCCATTCTTCCACGAACGAAATTTATGTTTATTGGAAAAGCGGAGTTACTGAGATGGCCTATCATCAGCATCTTTTTTAAAAAAATGGATATTGATGTGAATCGTCAAAAAAGACATTCGGCAATGAAGTCAATAATCAGAGCAAAAAAAGAAATTGCAAAGGGCTGGTCAATTGTTATTTATCCTGAAGGAAAAATACCATACAATACTCCTAAATTGAATGAATTCAAGTCGGGAGCATTTAAAATGGCAATTGAAGAACAAGTGCCTATTTTACCTATTACTTTGATTGATACTTGGAAGTTGTTTGATGTAGACCCTCCACTAAGCGCTCCGGCCCGGCCCGGCATTTCTCGTGTGGTTATTCATGATCCTATTTCAACTAAAGGTATGGATAAGAAAGATTTGGTAACTTTGCGTCAACAAACCTTTGATGTAATCAACGCTCCTTTAGAGCAATACAACAAAGAAATTATTGAAAAATTGTAGGATGGAAATCACAGACGAGCTAGTAGAACATATTGCGCATTTAGCAAGATTAGAATTTGAGGGAGAAAAGAAAGAGGCAATCAAAGCTGATTTAACCAAGATCATTGGTTTTGTTGATCAATTGAGTGAGGTGGATACTGAAGGTGTTGAACCCCTCATTTTCATGACAGATTCTATTAATGTGCTCAGAGAAGATGAGGTTAAAGAAACCATCACTCAAGCTCAAGCTTTAAAAAATGCACCTAAAAAGGACTCTGATTACATCAAAATAGCGAAAGTCTTAAAGCAAGATTGAGCGTGATGTTTCACAAGCATTTGCCCAAAACTATTCTACCAATTCTACTGTTTTACGCGGTAGTATTCCTCCCAAACTTGACCAGAGCACAGTTGGATTCATTGCAACTGGCTGTTCGAATTGAGCAAGCTTTTCTTGTTGCTGAGAAAACCGATTCTATTCTTTCGGTAACTGAATTTGAGCTGCAAGAGGTAGAAGATGAGTTGTTGCTAGATCAGTTTTATTATCAAGCATCTAAAAACCATTTTCTTCGCGGAAAAAGAGAGTTAGCAAAAGAATATGCCAACAAGGGCTTGAATCAGTTTAATCAGTCCACTTTTCCATTGGCAAAAGCAAAATATTACAACATTTTGGCCTCATGTATTACGCTAGAAGGAGAGTACGAAACGGGGGTGCACTACTACACAGTTGCTGCAAGAATAATGGAGTACCATGGTGATCGATATAATGCAGCTTTGATTAAGAATAATTTGGCCAACAATTTTTTTAGTTGGCATGATTTTCAGTCGGCCGAAAAATATGCACTAGAGGCATATACTGAATTGAAAGAGTTAAAAGACACATTATATCTTTCAGGCATCACAGCAATTTTGGCAATTTCAGAGCAGAAAAATGAAAAGCTTAAAAAAAGTGAGCAGCATCTGAAAGAAGCCAAATTGCTCTCAGAAAAACACACGAGTCTTCTTGGTTTAATTGTTATGCACTATGGCTACGGCGAATTGTATGCAAAAAAGGGCTTGACAGATAGTTCCCTATTCCATTATCATCAATCCATCAAATGGGCTGAAAAAGGACAACTTTATCATTACAAAATGCTCAGTATGACCGGGCTTTCTAAAATGCACTTGGATGCTGGTCAAGTAGACTCCACCATTTTTTATGGAGAGAGTGCCAAATCAATTGCCCTCCAATTAAACAATCGAAATATACTCTACGCTTTAAATAAGTATTTAGGAAAGGCATATGGAGAACTGAAAGATTTTGATCGAGCGTACGCCCTACTTTCGCAGGCTCATGACTTTTATATTGATAAAGCAGATGAAGAAAATAAAAAGTTGATTCAAGATGCAATGGTCAAGTATGAAACTGAGAAAAAGGAGGCAGAATTAGTTAAGAGTCAACTCGAAAATGAAAGAAAAGACAACTTGATCAGAGAAAAGAACTATGGTATTGTTATTTTGATTCTTGGTTTGTTGAGTATTTCAGTAGTTGCTTTGTTATTAAGAAGACGCTATCGCTGGAGGTTGGATCATGTCAAATCACAACAACAAATTGCACTTTTGAAAGCGATTGGTGAAGGAGAAGAAAAAGAACGAACACGTTTGTCACATGAAATGCATGATAGCCTTGCTTCTGCACTAACCGGTATTAAATTGAAAACAGAAAATGCTGATTTCAAGGAAGAAAAAGACAAAGGGGTTTTGTTGGATAGAATGAAAGAATTACATGTTGAAATCAGAAGAATGTCACATAATTTAAAGCCATTAAAGCTTGAAAAAGAAGGTTTTATTGGTGCTTTAAAGGATTATTGTATTGAAAATAGCAGCGAAGCAACAAAGATTCACTTCATCAATAATTTAAATCAAGAAATTATTGAAAACCAAGCGCATGGTGTAGTACTGTTTAGGATTTGTCAAGAATTAATAGCAAATACACTTAAACATGCGCAAGCCAAAAACTGTTATGTACAAATAAGTAAAATGGACGATCAAGTGTATCTTCAAATTGAAGATGACGGAATTGGATTCGAGATAGCAAATCAAGAGTTTGGTTTGGGCTTGGGCACCATAGAAGAAAGAGTTTCACTGTTGGGAGCAACATTTAAATTAGAGAGTAACAAAGGTGAAGGTACTATCAGTACCATTATACTAAGCTGAAATGAAAGTTTTAATAGCAGATGATCATCAATTAATACTCGAAGGTCTTACAACGTCAATCAGTAAGGCTTTTGATGGTTGTATCATTGAAAATGCAATAGATAAAAACAAACTGTTCGCTTTGCTTCCTCAGCGGTGGGACATTTTGGTGTTAGATATCCGATTTGGTGAGCACAACGCGGCGGATTTTATTTCAGAAATTCGGGACAATTACAGTCAGACAAAAATTCTGGTAGTTTCATCAATTTCTGATAAGCACTTAATCAATCAGATATTGAACCTTGATGTCCATGGCTTTGTTTCCAAATCCGAATCAACATTGGAAGTCATCTCAGCTATTCGATCTTTGACGGAAGGGGAAAACTACTTTTCAAAATTAATTCTACAGCAAGAAGAGGCAACCCAAGAGGTGATTCTGACACCGAAAGAAAAGCAGGTTCTTCAGTTGATTATGGAGGAAAAAAGCACAAAACAAATAGCTGATGATATGCATCTCTCCCCTAAAACTATTGAACTACACCGCTCAAATTTGTTCTTAAAAACCGGAGCAAAAAATGTAGCTGGATTGGTGAAAATAGCAATTACTCAAAACATCCTGGATAATCAATAATTAGGGTTTTCCCTGTAAAACAACCTTCTCATTTGCTTCAACTTTGTCAAAAAAAAGTAATGAGAAAAATTAGTTTAACTATCCTAGGAGCTGCATTGATTGTAGCATCTTGTAAAAAAGAAGGGTGTACAGATCCTTTAGCAAATAATTACAATAAAAAGGCAACTCAAGATGACGGTACTTGTACTTATGATGATGACGTAATTTCAGAGGAAATAACTGAAGACATCACATCTAACACCACCATTGAAGATAAAACAGTTTCAGTTTGTGGTGATATTTATGTTAGTGCTGACTTGACGATAGAACCGGGTGCGACATTCATCATGTGTGCCGGTGCTTCAATTACTATTGAAGAAACTGCGTCCATTAATGCAGTAGGAACAGCCTCAAATCCAATAGTTTTCAAAGGTGAAACCGAAACAGCAGGTTTTTGGGAAGGGATTAGCATCAAATCAAACAATCCAAATAACAAACTACATTTTGTAACTGTTAAGGATGCAGGAACATATTGGGGATGGGAGTATGCTAATGTTTTTGTTGGTAGTAATGCTAAACTAGACATGCAAAATTCAACTATTGCGAACAGTGATGATGTCGGGCTTTTTGTTTCTGAATCAGCAAGTCTTGTAAATTTCACTAACAATACATTTTCAAATTGTCAAACGGGTCTAAATATTCATGCAAAACAAGTAGATGAAATTGATGTGGCTTCAAATTACAATGACGGAAATGACAATGATTACATTTTTGTCCGTTCTGGAACCCTAACACAAAACGCCACATGGCCGGCAACCACGACTCCCTTGTTAATTAAAGGAGCCTACATAGAAGCAGATCTAACGCTTTCACCGGGAATTGAATTGTTAATGGAAGCAGATGCTTATTTGCAAGTTGAAAATACCGGTTCTTTAAATGCTGTAGGTTCATCAAGTAATCCAATTGTAATAACGGGTCGTGTTCAAAGCGCTGGATACTGGGAAGGAATCAAGATAAACTCAAATAATCCTTTGAATAATTTCGACTATGTGACAGTTTCGTATGGTGGAGCCTATTGGGGGTATGAATATGCCAACATAGATGTTGATGGATCCCTTGTTTTAAACAATAGTACTATTAGCAATGCAAATAGTTGGGGATTAAACGTTGGTTCGTCTGCTTCTATAACAGTGAACGGTGTAGTTCAAACTGATGCAGCAGGAGTAGAGTCAAATAATACATTTACATCAAATGGTTCTGGTGCTGATGCCAATTGTACAGGAGGTTGTGGCGTAAATTTCCAATAAGTAAACCAAATATACAGCTATGAAAGGGTCGCTCTCTAGAGCGGCCTTTTTGCGTTTATCGCAAATTTAATTCTTCAATGGTTCAATTCAATTCCATCTTCTATTCGCGCTCACATACATTTGAAGTATGAATTAGGAATTGATAAAAAAAGAAAGCGGAGCCTTGTCGTTACAAGTACTCCGCTTAAACCCAAAATCCACGAATCAATTAGTCTAATTCAGTTAAGGAAATTGCGAGAACCGTGCCAAAAAACAGGTTTTCAGGATTTTAAGAAATATTTAACAAATAGTAGTAAATTGAACCACCATGAAAAAGTTATGTCTCCTGCTGTACATATTTTACCTTCAACTTGCATTGTCTCAAGATTTTATAGATCTAGGAAATGCCTATTGGAGAACGTCACCAATGAATAATTTTGAGCATTCAAGTGGCACATCTGAACATAACCGAAACTTCAATATGTATGTGTTGAATGCAAAAGCTCCAATTGTTATAAATGACAAAAGTGTTCTTATTTTGGGTCTAGAGCATATGCAACAGACGGTAACAACAACCAATAACGATTTGGGAGTTTTTGCTGATTATTCATTTGGCTCATCTATGTTGCAAGTGGGATGGGAACAAAAGTGGAATGACCGATCTAAAATGCTTTTCATGGCATTAGGAAGATTTAACTCGGATTTTAATGATGTTGATTTAGCGCATTTTCAAATAGGAGGATTAGCATTAGGAACAACAAAAAGGTCTGATAATTTTGATTGGAAGTATGGGGTTTATGCAAATACAGAGTTGTTCGGAACAATGGTGGTTCCGTTATTTGGTTTCAATTGGAAAATGAATGAACAGATGAGATTTAAATTATTGATACCCTTAAATTTCGAATACTCTTACCAGCCTAAATCTTGGCTTAGAACTGGATTAAGATTTGAAGGAGTAAATGGCTCTTATGCTTATCAATCAGTACCTGGTAGCTCATGGTCAGACAAATATATTGACCGTGCTGACAACAATCTTTGGGCATTCACTGAATTCAAAGTGGGGGGTAACTTCTGGTTTCACCTTAAAGCAGGTCATTCTATTTTAAGAAAGTATAAGGTGTTTGACCAAGGCGATAAGATGGCATTGAAATTAGGTCCAGTAAACATAGGTGATCAAAGAAATAATGGAACTCCAAAAGATGTCGCCAAGTGGTTTGACAATGGTTATTCATTTGAAGCTAGAATCATTTATAGATTTCCGATAAAAAAATAGGGAGTCAAACGACTCCCTATTTTCTAACCTCTTCTTGAAGTTCCACCTGATTCATTTTTCTCAGTTGGCTTCGTTGTGGTTCCACCTGGTTTAGTTGTGGTGGAAGGTTTAGTAGTGTTTGTTGGTTTGGTAGTAGTTGTTCCACTTGGTTTGGTTGTGGTTGTACCTCCCGGCTTTGTAGTGGTAGTTCCACCAGGTCTAGTCGGGTTCGTAGTTCCTCCAGTGTTTGAAGGCTTAGTGGTTGTGTTAGCTTTGTAGTTGATAGAGTATGACTTGTTGGTCGTTTGGTCTCCATTTCGAGCTACTACCTTTACCACATTGGTTCCGCTAGTTAATCGAATAACTGCTGTTACTTGACCAGTAGCAGAATTGAATGAGAATCCAGTGAAACTTCTTCCGTTTACGAATAATTGTACGCCTGATTTACTTTTCACATTTGCCACTTTTACTTTGAATGTATAATTCGCCGTTGCAGTAGATGCAGATGATGAAGAAGGTGAAATGTTCGATATTGTTGGTTTCACCGCAGTTGTATTTGTATTCGTATTTCCGCCAACATTTCCAGTAGTGGTTGTCTTACCGTAGGTAATGTTGTAGGTGCGTTCAGCCTTTTTACTTCCGTTTGTAGCTTCCAATTTAATTACGTTCTTGCCTGATTGTAATCTCAACACGGCAATTACCTGTTTTGTCGAAGAGCTATATGAGAATGTGGTGATTTGTGTTCCATTCAAATACATTTTCAAATCACTCTTTGATGAAATGTAATCAACTTTTGCCTTGAAAGAGTAGGTCGCAATCTGACTTTTTCCCTCTGTTGCGCTTGGGTTAATGTTCGTAATAACCGGTGTTGACTCAATTTGAGTAGTGTTGGCCTGCTGTGCACTTACAATCTTGTAGGAAATTGAATTTGTTTCAGGTCCGTTTTTAGCATCAATTTTAATGATGTTTGTTCCTGCCTTCAAGTTTGCATTCAATGTCAATACTTTCTTCGCATTGTCAAAAGTCCAAGATCTTGAACTTCCACCATTTAAGTACAATGCCAAATCAGATTGGCTATTGACGTTTTCTACTCTTACTTTGAGGGTGTAAGTACGTGCAGATGTCGTAGCAACATTTGAACCAGGTGTCATTGGGAAGAATTGTGGTTTCAAGTATTGTTGAGAATGATTTCCGTTCCCGTTACCTCCACCGTTTCCGTTTCCATTTCCATTACCTCCATCATTAGAAGTTGCACAAGGACTATCTGGTCTGTTATTTCCATTTCCAAAGGTAGGAGCATTATCAGCATTCAGACAAATCTCCCAATGACCCATTGAACCAGGGTGTGAAGAACTTACATCTACTGTTAAGTTGCCTTCAAACAAATAGTAATTTCCATTAGAAACAGGATATGCTTGACCATTAACAATGGCGTCACCACCTCCAGCAATTGGCTTAAAGTAAACCGCCGTTGCCGGACCTGTATATGTGAAGTTGTTATTGTTAGCTAAGTCATCTCTATTGAAAGTTCCATTTGGAGTTACCAAGCAGAATTCGTCAGTGGAATTCCCTGGATTAAATCTAGGCCCACAAGGTCCATTTGTGTTGATTGGGTTACTTGTGTTAGTAGATGGATCAAAAGTCACAACGTACTCTACAATTTGATTTGAGCAATCATTACTCAAATTCACTAGAATAGTGTTAACTCCAGCAGTTAAATCTATGTTGGCAATTGTAATTTTACCATCTTGAGGGTTAAAGCTTGTTGCGATTGTGGCTCCATTTAAACTTGCAGTGATTCCACTAGACTCAATATCGGTTGCCGTCAATTCAATCGTCAATGGGCTTGTACTTACAGTTTCTGTTTGTGCTATTGGATTCACTAATGAAAATGTCAATGGCGTACAAGGCTCAACATAAGTAACCGGTGTTGAAGCTACTACCGATTCACATCCATGAACTTCTAATAAAAAGTTATTGGCACCTTCAACTAAAGTAGCGTCAGCTGTCAAAGCAGTTCCGTTTAGGTTAAATGAAATCTCTTGTCCATTTTGTTTTAAAGTAATCTGTGATGAATCTGCGTTAGTTACCGTAGCATTTAAGGTATATGCGGTTTCATTTACCACAGGATCTGGAACATTGAATGTCACCACTGGAGGATCACAATCAGGCTCATCTTCTGCGTATACAATGTGGAAGATAGCGTCAGACTCACTACACGCATTTACCATATGAATTACAAGAGTATTATTTCCTAGCTGTAATCCTTGGTTAAGCACTGTTATACTGCCACTTAGATAAGTAAAGTTGATTGCATTACCGTTCAAGGTAACATTAACTCCTGACTGCTCAACATGATTTGCATTTATCTTAACCATTAGGTTAGAGCTATTTACATGCATGGTGTCATTTGACTGCGGAATCATGTGTGCAAAAGTGATCGGGTTACATGGTAACTCATAATCAACAGTATAAGTTACAGAGGTTGATTCACAACCTGTAGCACTCACAGTTACTAAGTTTGCTCCTTCGTTCAAATTTAATACCGCGGTCAGATTTCCTGTTCCCGGATCAAATGTACTTGGAACCGTTGCACCATTTAAGGATACTGAAACATTGTTCGGATCATCAACAAATTGAATATGACAATTAAAGTTGTATTGTTGATCATTTGTCACCATGTTATTATTAGTCACCGTAATCAAAGGACTATTAGGGCACTGATCAGATTCAATAGTGTAATTCAACGTTTCTGTACTACAATCATTGCTGAAAGTAACAGTGATTGTATTTGAACCATCAATCAAGTTGATTCCATTTGCGCTAATTAATCCATTTGAGAATGTAAATGGCACTGTTGCTCCGTTAGCCATCATAGAGATGTCAGATTGATTTTCAACGTTCGAAACATTCAGTGCAAAATTGAATGTGGCGTCATTGACTACACTAGTTAAACTAGAAGGGCTAACCAATGAATAACTAACAGGAAGACAAGGCACTGTATAGTTAACAGTGTAATTTGCAGTACTAGATGCGCATCCATTTGCAGTTAAATTAATTGCATTAGTGCCCTCAGTAAGTGTTAAAGTAGCAGTAACTTCTCCTGTTCCTTGATCAAAGTTGAATGGAACTGTATTTCCGTTTAAACTCAGGTTAATTTGGCCTGCATTGTCAACGTTCGTAACATTCGCAGTGAAGTTATAAGCTGCGCTGGTTGCACTTGGGCTGTTATTGTTCAGATTAATTACCGGTGCATCACAATTGTCATGGTGGATTGTGTAAGTAATTGTTTCTGAACTACAGTCGTTTGTTAAAGTAACTACCACGGTATTATCGCCATCAGCAAGTGTTAAGTTTGCCGAAACTGTATTTGCGCTATAATTATGATTTATTGCGGTACCATTTAAAGTAACCACTACCGTTGAAGCATGCTGTGCTGTTAAGGCTAATGCAAAGGCAGCATCTGAAACCGAAGTCTCTAACTGTCCAGGGTTACCAAGGTTAAATGTAATTGGATCACAAGGAACAGTGTAGTTTACACTCACGTTTTGAGTAGCTGATTCACAGCCGTTGGCATTAATCGTAAATGTATTATTACCTTCTGAAAGACTAGCTTCTGCAGTTACTGCACCAGTTCCGGCGTCAAAAACAAAACTAATAGGTGCACCATTCAATAATACTTGAAGCATATTTTGATTGGCAATATTCGTAACAGAAGCTGTTAACGTATACAATTCAGTTGTAACGGCTGATGGATTTGAACCAAGAGTAATAACAGGAGCTTGACATCCATTATATTGTATATTATATGAAATGCTCTCAGAGCTACAGTCATTAGTTGCATTTACAACAATTGTATTAGCACCTTCATTCAGTGTAATATTGTTGATTGCCAAAATATGAGTATTCGAATCAAATGTGAAATTGATTGGGTTCCCATTTTGACTTACAGAAATTTGTTGCGAATTTTCAACATGTTGAAGATTTAAAGTGATTGCATATGCACTCTCAACTACCGTTTGTGAGTTTTGAGAAGGTTGCATTAAGCTGTAGGTGATTGATTCACACGGAACCTCATAAGTGACAGTGAGGTTTTGAGATAATGTCTCACATCCATTTACTAACAATTGAATCGAATTTGTTCCCTCATTCAAGTTGATGGTAGCTGTAAGCACTGAATTCAATTCATTGAAATCAAAACTAGTAACATTTCCGTTCACTAATAATTGGATATTTCCTGCGCCATTCGAGTTTTCGATAACAGCAGTGAAATCCATGGTTGAAGCGTTTACGACAGCACCATCATTTATAGCTGGAACTTGAATTGTAGGAGGAATACATCCATCATAATTAATAGAATAAGTCACTGATTCAGAGCTACAATCATTGCTCAAGCTAACTAGAACAGTGTTCACACCATCTTGCAATGTTAAGTTGCTGATTGTAATTTCACCAGTTACGTTGTTATAGGTAAATGGAACATTGTTTCCGTTCAATGAAGCAGAAATTCCTGATGTGATTAATGTTCCACTAGCATGCAATTCAATGTTGTAGTGCTCATCTGTTACATTAATAACATTTGATGTTGGATGGATGGAAGTCACTACTATATTTTCACAAGGAGCTTCTTGATTGAAGGTGTAATCTTCTCTCACATCTCCACAATCATTCGCGGCAAATACTGAAACACCATTTGCTCCAACATTTAACTCAATGTTAGCAGTTAATGCCCCTGTTTGCTCATTGTAAGTGAATGGTTGTGAAATACCATTCACAACAAATTGAATGTTAGTGGTTGTAGAGTTTGTTACCGTACAAGAGAAAATAATGGTCTCACCATTCAAGTTATTCAATGTCGAGATATTTCCACCAGTGATGGTCGGAACATTACAAGCTTCTCTATTTACATGATAAGTTAATGTAGATGCTCCACAATCATTTGTTGCGGTGATAATAATTGAGTTGTTCCCAAGTGCAAGTGCAACATTAGCAACTGAAATTTGTTGTGTTCCTGCGTCAAAAGTGGCAGTAGTTGGTTGCCCATTGATTGTTGCAGAAACTTGGTTTGCATTTGAAATACCAATCACGTTTGCATTAAAGGTGATTGTTTCGGCTTGGGTGGTTGAGTTTATTGGTCCAACAGCTGATAAAACTGGGTCTTCACAAGGAGCTTCAGGAGCAACATAATTCAAGGTGAATGTCGCTTGATTTGTACCGCAGTTATTGGTCACAACAACGTTAACGGCATTTGACCCTTCACTCAATGTCACATCTTTTGAAGCAATAGAAGTTCCAGCATTGTATGCCATGAATCCTTGACTAACCCCATTCAATAACAACTCAACGGTTGTTCCAGCTGAGAAATTATTGATTTGTGCATCAATAGTTGCTGCTGCTTCATTCACAGTTGAATATGGTACAGGATGAATATATCCGACCGTTGGAATAATGCAAGGCTCGTTAGTTTTTTTATAGGTAACGATAGCCATTTCATCATCCGAACCATCATTATTCGTGACAACAACCTCAAAAATGTTGTTTCCTTCAATCAAATTCGCATTGTAAATGATCTGATAGTTTGAAGTTAAGGTGTATTGCGCGTCCGCCACTAAATCACCATTGAACAACAATGAAATCTGAGACTTAGAATTGATGTTTGTTGTGTTAGCAGTCATCACAAAATCATCTTGTGTCACCAAATGTGGTGAAGAAGGAGGATTTGCAAAATCTACTGTTGGCGGCGCAGGAATTTGTGGAATAACATATTTAATGATTCTCGTATCGTTATCTGTACCGGCAGAGTTTATACCTGTTATTTTAACCGTGTTTGCTCCTTCTACCATTGTCAATGGAAGATTCAAAATCTTAGTTGAAGTATTGTAAGTAAAGTTGACAGTCTGATTTCCGTTAACTAATACAGTAATGTCATTTGCCGAATTCACATTCAATACGGAAGCAATCAAGTTGATATTAGGTGTATTGAACACTTGATTATCAGTGCTTGGATACGTAATGTTGACAATTGGTGGAGCTTGAGGTAATACTTTTCTGTACTTGATAGTAGTATTTTCAGTATCCTGACCAACATTATTTGTACCAGTCACTTCAATCACATTTGAGCCTGGGTTCAATCCAGTTGTGAAAGTCATCATCTTTGATGAGGTGCTGTATGAAAAATTGTATGACTGAACCCCATTAATTTTTAGGGTAATGTCTGATGCCCCATCTACGTTTTCAACTTTCACTTTTACCGGATAAGTTGGCTCATAAACTGTGATTGGATCAACATTAGGGTCAATGAATGTAACTATTGGCGGTTTAGGCGCCTCAGGCTTCTTGTAGATTATTGTTGTTGTTTCGTAATCTTGCCCAACATTGTTGACGCCTTTTACTGTTAAAACATTTGCGCCTTCAACCAAATTCACGTTGAAATTGACCTTTTTTGTATTGATGTTGTATGAAAAGTTTGATGTTAAGGCACCATTTACTTTTACAGTGATGTCATTTTTAGAGTTCACATTCAAGACACTAGCTGTAATATTTAATGCTGCTTGTGAAGTCACAAATGGATCAACAGAAGGGAATACAAAATCCACGATTGGTGGTTGTTGAACTTCTGGCTTCTTGTAAATGATTTTTGCCGTTTTACTGTCGCTTCCTGCAGCATTAGTAGCAGTAACCATAACTGTGTTGGTACCCTCTTGAAGATTCAAAGTAGTATACAAGTTCTTACTTTGAAGATTGTATTGGAAGTTTGACAAATAAGCTCCGTTAAAGTATACTTTGATTTGTGATTTCGAATCAACATTTAATACGGTACCTGCAAAGTTGAATACATCCGTATTGGTAGTATAAGGTGAATACGGAGGATTCGTGATAGTAACAATTGGTGGTTGAATTTGAGGAACCTCTTTCTCATAAATAATGATAGTAGACTCATAATCTTGACCTGCAGAATTCACTCCTGTTATCTCAAAAATGTTCTGACCAGGGTGTAATACGACATTTGATTGAAATTTATCTGTCGCAGGGTTGTAGGTAAAGTTATTGTTGATGTTACCATCTTGTTTAAATGTGATGTTTGACTTACCATCTACGTGATAAACATTTGCAAGTAACAAGAATGTTCCGTTTTGAGTAGTGTATGGACTTACTCCTGGATCATAAATGTCAACAATTGGTTTTTGACGCGGTGGAGTATTATCTACCGGTGTGATGATATTGTTGTTATTGCTATCAAAATTATTAGGGTCAGTAATTTCATCAGGATCATTGTCAATAATGGTTGAGTGATTTCCTCCAAAAAGATGAAATTTAAATCCAGCATTTGAGTAATGGTAGATATCATTTTTTAATGAAGGCGCACCTGCTGATGTATATGGTGTAAGATCAAATTTATCATCATTTCTTGTCCATGTCATTTTGTGTGAAATGCCAAATGAAACCCATGGGGCAATTTGATAAGATATTCCAGCGCCAAAGCTCGGCATCCAGTCAACTTCAAATTCAGAATCAGATCCAGTTACATCTGTCTCGAAATTCCCGTCTTGTGTTGCCAACAGGTTAGCTTGTGACGTTGACCCAATATTATCATAGTCATAGATTTGACCATTGTTATCTAAAAGATCAGCCTGCGAATTATATCCTTTTATACCGATACCTCCAAATACCTGAATGTTCCATCCAGTATTTTCTCTTAAACGATTGGTATTCAAAGCCAGCTCTAGAGACCCGCTTAGCAATTGAGACCTGAAGTTAGGAATGAAATAACCTAAAGAATCCTGATAAGTTTGAAGCGGTGCTCCATAGGTAATCGGATAGTTAGTTGTTGAATCTAATGTAAACTGGTTGGTCGCTTGACCTCCCCACCATCCATGAAGATATCTCAATCTTAAATCCCAAGAAAATAGTTTTTCGGGACGCATTCCAAAAGAATGTCCGAATGTGAATCCGTAACCGCCTTTTACAATATTGTCAACTTCTGTTCTAGAATGCCATGTTGCACCCGCATTGATTCCAAAGAACCATCTAGAATCTTTGCTATAATTGACATAGCTTTTTTGTGCAAATCCACTCCCGGCTAATAAAAATGTTAATGTTAAAAGTGTAAATAATTTTCTCATACGCTTTGGTTTTACACTCTGGCTTTCTGAAAAGGGTACAGAACATGCAAAAGTGAGGTCTTCAAAATGGCTATTACATTTTTCGTACCAAAGTTAAAAAAATGGCTAAAAAAAGGTTGATTTCTGCAATTTATCTGGTGTTTTGTGTATTTGGTCGATTGACACAGCTGTACTTGAACAATGAATCAATAAAAAAAATCATTTGGATGCACTCAGTTTAGAATCTATTGTTATCTTTGCCGACACATTTTTGAATGGTGATGTAGCTCAGGTGGTAGAGCAAAGGACTGAAAATCCTTGTGTCGGGGGTTCAAATCCCTCCATCACCACTCACTTAAATCCCGCTTCTTTTGAAGCGGGATTTTTTGTTTTTGGATGAGCTATACTGTCTACATACTTTACTCTGAGTCGTTGGATATTTATTACAAAGGCCATACGAATAACTTGGAAGAGCGACTCAAAAGGCATAATGGTGGAAAGGAAAAGTATACCAGCAAAGGCATACCATGGCGTTTAATTTGGTCAACTGAAAAACCGTCAAAGTCTGAGGCTTATCAACTAGAAATGAAGCTCAAAAACCTAAATCGTTCTCGTTTAAAGACTTTTATTGAAAAGTACTCATGAGTTCGGGGGCCCGGACGATTCCCAGAAAAGGGATGTCTGGATGCTGACTATTCTCGTCAGCATTCAAATCCCTCCATCACCACTCACTGAAATCCCGCTTCTTTTGAGGCGGGATTTTTTGTTTTTGGATGACACAAAAAGTTCCAGAGCTCTTTATTCTGCTTAACTTCGTTTTATGAATTTGATAATTGATGAGGGCAACACAGCCTTCAAGTTGGCTGTATTTTCGGGTAACGATTTAGTAAAGTCACAAAGTTTTTTGCCCTTTGAGAGGCAAGAAATGCATTCTTGGATATCCGATTACTTGACTGACATCAAACATGTCATTGTTAGTTCTGTTGTGGAGAAACACCTTGATTTGAGTCGCTACAAGTTTAACGAGCTATTGCTTGATGAGCACACTGAACTTCCGATAAAAAACCATTACCAAACTCCCGAAACATTGGGCAGAGATCGATTAGCAAATGCTGTTGGCGCTTGGTCAAAAAATAAAAATGGTCACTCATTGGTGGTAGATTTGGGGACTTGCATAAAATATGATTTAGTTCAACACGAAAAAGGCTATTTGGGCGGAAACATCAGTCCAGGATTAAAAATGAGATTAGCGGCTTTACATGAGTTTACCGCAAAACTACCTGAGCTTCCTCTTCAACAAACTGAATTTGGATTTGGAACTGACACAGCTTCGAGTATGTATAACGGTGCGCTGCAAGGTGCTTACCATGAGATTAATGGCTTTTTGCGTAAATATGCTCAGGAATTTCCAGACTTAACAATTTTTATGACGGGTGGGGACGCTAAATTCTTTGATAAACCGTTTATATGTGACATCTTTGCAGATTCAGATTTGACCCTGTACGGATTGAATCAAATTTTGATTTTTAATGTTGAAAAGATTTAGCTTTTTATTTACGCTCCTTATCTCAGTCATTTCGGTGGCGCAAAAGAACACGCATTCGCCTTACAGCACGTTTGGTGTAGGTGAATTGAAAGATGTGGATTATACCTCATATTATGGTATGGGAGGAGTAAGCTTGGCAGCTTCAGATTCTGGAGTTGTCAATCATTCCAATCCTGCGTCTTATTCATATATTGGTAGATACAGACCTGTTTTACAAGTTGGATTAGACGGACGATTGTCCAATTTTGAGACAGCAACTTCTAGTTCAAACCAGCGATTTTTTAGTTTGAATCAGTTTCAATTCGGAATTCCGATTAAGAAGAATTGGGGAGCAGCAATCGGACTCAAGCCATATTCATTTTCTGGGTACTTGATTTCGAATTATGTGGTAGAAGATGGAGATACGACAAGCTTATTTACGAACGAAGGGAAAGGTGGAATATCAAAGTTCTTCTTGGGCGTAGGGTATAGTCCAATTAACATGAAAAAGTCGGTGTATCGAAATATAGCTTATCAAGATACAACCGGAAAAACGATTAACGACTCTCTTAAAGTGACCTACACTAATAGATTATCTTTAGGGGCTAATGCAAGTTATCTATTTGGTTCGGCTGAACGAATCAAATCTTATCAGTACGTAAGTTCTTTATTTGGAAGAAACGCGAAGGTAGACAATGCCTTGCGTTTTGCTGATTTCATTTATGAGTTCGGTTTAAATTATGAGTTCGGTTGGCGTTCTTCACGCTCCAATGGTTCAAAAACTAAAGCCAATGCAATTGCAATTGGGGCTACTTTTTCTCCTTCAATTCGCATTAAGGCATTTCAAGATCTATACTCCTACAGTTATTTGAATTTTGGTGGATTCAATGGAGCTGAGGTAGATATTGATACGGTTGAATACGTGCGAGACAATCAAGGGGCAGTAGTATTGCCAGAGTCTTATAATGTAGGCTTAGAATATAGGATAGGGCCGAAAGGTGTTGAAAATTCTTCAGTTTTCAGAGTGGCAGCAGATTTACGTTATCAAAAATGGTCTAACTATTCTGAAGATTTTGGAGAAGAGTACACGGATAACTTAAAAGACAGAATGAGAATGAGCATGGGAATTGAGTATACTCCAATAGCTATGCCTGCTGCACGTGATCCATTCTTTGGTAAATTAAAGTACCGAATAGGTGGGTATTACACCATGACGGAGCTCAGTGTTTTAAATTCTGCGAATAATTATACAGATCTAACAGCTTATGGCATGAGTTTTGGAATAGGTATTCCGGTGACCATAGTTAGAAATTCGAATACAAATATTAATTTTGGCGCGAATTTGGGTAGTATGGGTACTACTGAACAAGGATTAATAAGAGAAAAATTTATAGGTCTTTCGTTCGGAGTCTCAATTACTCCTGGAAACGGGAATTATTGGTTTCTAAAAAGAAAATACGATTAAACTGTTAAACATGAAATTGAAAACATTACTAATTACATTAACCTTTGCATTAACTGCTAGTATTTCTGCTTCTGCTCAAGGAGAGGCATCATACAATGACGAAGACTGTAAAAAGTTTAGAAGTTTATACTACCAGTACTTAACTCAAAAGATGTACAAAGACGCATCAATTTTCTGGGCGAAAGCTTGGTCAAATTGTGGCGGAACGGATTCTTTAGATGGAAAGTTTTTCAAAAATGGTAGAGTTGCATTTTTGCAAAGAATGAAGAAGCTTGACGAAGAAGCTGATGCGGCTGAAATCAAGAACATCAAAGATACATTAGCATGGATCTATGAGGAACGCATGAAAATTGAAAAAGATGCAGACTGGGAATTAGACTATGCAGTAATGCTCGTTGGAGATAAATCTGATGACTATGCAAAACTGGATGAATTATTCAAGAACATCCATATTTTGAAAGATAAGTCTTCAGGTACACAAATCAGAACTTACTTCAGACACTTGATCTTGAATAAATTCAATGCAGCTCAAGGTGAAGCAAAAGAAGCAGAAAGAGAAAATGTAATTGAACAATACATTGTATTGTCTGATTATACAAAGGCTGCTTTAAAATCGGCGAATGAAATAACTGATGAAGAGAAGAAAGAACGTGCAGTTAAGAATTATGCTTACACACAAGATTTCTTAGATAAGTATTTCTTGAAAATTGCAAACGATTGTGCGGTATTGACTCCGGTTCTTGATAAGAAGCTTCTAGTGCTTCCGAAGGATAAAGAAGAAAGAAAAACTCAATTGAATAAGTTCATTGGATTGATGGAGCGTCAAAAATGTACAGAAACTGCTACGTACGAAAAATACGTAAGAGCATCTGTTGAATTAGACCCAAGTGCTGCAGGGTATTTCGGTTTAGGAAACGTGTTAGCAGGAAAGAAAGATGAAAAAGGTGCTGTAGAAGCTTTTGCTAAGGCTGTTGAATTAGAAGCTGATGGTGAAAATAAAGATGCTTACACGCTTGCATTAGCAGCGGCTCAATACTCTGCTAATCAATACAGCTCTGCATTTAGAACTGCCAAGTCAGTGAATGGAGAATTAAGAGGAAAAGCAATGGTAATTTGCGGAAATGCCGTAGCGGCAACAGCTAATAGCTGCGGAAGTTCAACTTTTGAAAGAAAAGCAAATTACTGGTTGGCAAATGACTATTACAAGAAGGCAGCTAGCCTAGGTGAAAGTGTAAGCTCTAGTAAATTCTTGAGCAGTGCTCCAAACCAAGATGACTTATTTAATGAAGGAATCAGTGCAGGAGCTAGCATCACTTTATCTTGCTGGGGAGAATCAACAACTGCGAGATAATCTTGAACTTAATATTAAATAGAATACAACTCATTCCTGTCAATTTATTGGCAGGAATGTTTTTTTGTGTACCCTTTATCATTGGTTGTGAGA
>Ga0189274_100180_pt1 | contig 32166 bp, 28 predicted proteins | sample N5B1minimetaG_FD_130323 | JGI IMG/M metagenome (GOLD analysis project Ga0189274, IMG submission 130323) | Marine microbial communities from the Costa Rica Dome - N5 B1 mini metaG | ecosystem: Environmental > Aquatic > Marine > Oceanic > Photic zone | place: Costa Rica: the Eastern Pacific...
CTCATCAATATCAACTGTTGGTGCATCTGTTGAACCGTGGAATACCAATACATCTGTATTTCCTACTACGTTTGCCGTTTCTTGACCCATGTCAAATACATCTAATGAGAAAGCTGTAGCAGGTGTGTATCCTGACATTGAAATGATTCCATTGGCGATTGCTACATAAGTTTCGTTTGTTGCGAATGTTACTGGAATGGTAGTGATTGCGTCTGTAACTGAAGTACTCGTTGATGGAGCGATTGCGATTTCATTCTCAACTTCAGCAGGAACATCAATGTATGCTGATGCTGTTCTAAACGCGAAATCATCAATTAATAAATCTCCATTGAAGTAAACGTCAACTGCTGCTGCAGCTGCATCTGCCGAGTTGTGAATTACTTGCAATCTAGCTTCAGCTGCTGGCAATTCTACTAAGTCTCCACCAGTTGGTAAAGCAACCCATAATCCGAATGCCTCTCCGTTAGAATTCATAGAAGGATCTAAAAATCCGCTTGCTACAACTACAGCTGCTGCACCGTCCAACATTAATGTTTCTAATGGAGCCTCAAAGCTTGCAACTACTGTTGATCCAGTGTTGTCGGTCACGTTTAATACGTAATCGTCAGTTGGTAATTCAAGGTATCCAGCAAAATCTCCGTATGCTGCATCATCTACTAAGGGCATGCTTGATCCGCCTGGAGTTGATACGTCAACTGTTGGAGCATCTGTAGATCCGTGGAATACTAATACATCTGTGTTTGTTGATACATTCGCTGCTTCTTGTCCCATTGCGTATACATCAACACTCACTGCAGGTGCTGGAGAATAACCTGAAGGGCTTAAAATTCCGTTTGCTATTGCAACATACGTCTCGCCGTCTGCTACCGTTAACGGAAAAGTTGCTAATGATTGAGATGACATAGTTGAGTTTGAAGGTGCAATTCCGATATTTATTGTACCTGGAACAACATCTATAAAAGGAGAAGCTGTTCTAAACTCGAAATCATCCAACAATAAGGTTGTTCCTGCCCAAATGTCAACTATTTCAGTTGCCGCATCAGGCGAATTGTGAATGATCTGCACTCTTGCTTGAGAGAACGCAGATGCACTCATTAAAATGGCTGCGCCAGCCATAATACTTTTGAAAGGGTAATCTTTTCGTTTCATAATTTGATTATTAGTTCCCTTCCTGAACAGCAATAAGTTTATTTTTGTTTAATCTTTTGTGTTAAAAGTTAAACAAAACAAGTTAACCCCTAGTGTTTATAGGTGTTTAAACATGTAAATTTTTTTTGGATTATAAACCAACTACTTCTTCTTGGCGTAGAAAAAGCCAATGGAAATAGTCAAATAGTTGGATATCTGTAAAGTAGAAGTTCAGAATTTGTTCAGATGAATAACCCAACTTAGCCATTTTCATTGCACCCTCTTGACATAATCCAACACCATGACCAAATCCTTTTCCCTCGAGAATAACGTATCCGCCCTCAGCATGACATGAGAACCAAGTTGATTTTAGCCTGAACTTCACACGCAGATCTCTGAGTGGTATGCCCAGTTGAGGTGCAACATAAAATGCTTTTCGGTTTTCTTGAGTGAAATTGGTAATGAGCGGACCAAGTAATGAGTCATTTCCTGGATAGCCGAAATGATTAATTAAATAATGTTCCCATTCAGTTTGTTTGATTTTCTTGGTCCAATTGGCTTGACGAGACTGGATACAGAAGGTGTCTACAACAGATCTGCAATAAGGTACAGCAGTATTCCACACAAAATCTGATTCTGAGGTTTGTCCCCCACAATTTGCAAAGAAAAAACCATCTGCTAATTTTAAATCAGGATCAAGCATTATGATTCCTTTGGTTTCATTTACTGCTTCTTTAATGGTTGGTGTAAAACGCATCATACTGTGATAGGCTTGACAGTGCACCCTGTCACAAACTGAAAATCCATCTTTCTTGTGTTTTTTTAGATGGTCTAGGACATAAGTTCTGCTCAAGATGGCTTGCACCTTGTAGTATTCTTTATGCTTTCCTCCGCCTCCTTCGCTTTCAATGACACCGGCCAGATAGTTTTCAATCTCTACTTCGTTAATGACTGTAAGTTCGCTTGTTCCCTCTGGCACAATCAATAAATCATCTTGATATTTTTTGATTTTTTTCGAAGCAGGAGAAACTGCTTGAATGTTAAAACTGCATTGGGGTTCCATTTCTTTGACAAAGATGGTGTCATAGTTTCCGATCAATTTCCCAGCTTTTTCTAGTTTGATCTTGTCCCCAGATCGTCTTAAATAGATAGATTGATCTCTCCAGATGTTGGTTACCAAAGAGGAATCTCCGTATACCTCATAGTTACCTTGGTGATGTGAAATCTTCACCGATTTTAGGTCGTAAGCTCGCATAATGCCAACCTTTAGCACTTGAGCATGAATGCCCACTGAAAGCAAAATCGATATGACAACCAACAGCCTAGTCATGATTGGTATTGAGCAATAATGATGCTACTTTTTCTGAAGCACCACCTTGTCCTAACTTTTTATAAAGATCTGTATAAGCGCTAATCATTTGTTTACGGTCAGGTCCGTCTTGAATCAGTCGATCAACTTCTGTTTGAATATTCTTTGCTGTCAATTCATTTTGAATGAGTTCTTTCACTACCTCTTTATCCATAATCAAATTCACTAATGAGATATAGTTAATCTTAATAAGGCGTTTCGCAATTTGATAAGAGATTTGAGATCCTTTGTAGCAAACTACTTGGGGCACTTTAAACAATGCTGTCTCTAAAGTTGCAGTTCCAGATGTGACCAAAGCAAAGTGCGCTTGGTTCAGCAAGTCATAGGTTTGATTGGATATCCAGCTCATTTTATGATGTCCTGCAACTTCTTGATAAAAAGACTCTTCTAGGTTAGGTGCTCCGGCAACAATAAACTGAAATTGATCTCCATATTTTGAAATAGCCTCAAGCATGATTGGTAGTTTGATTTTAATTTCCTGTTTTCTTGAGCCTGGCAGCAAGGCAATAATTGGGCGATCGTCTAATTTATTCTTGAGTTTAAACTCGGCTGAACTAATGGCATTTTCCTGATAGTTTTGGATAGCGTCCAATAATGGATGACCAACGTAATGAACGTCCATGTCAAACTTCTTGTAGAAAGACTTTTCAAAGGGCAGGATGCAATACATCTCATCAACATGTTTTTTAATCTTCCACCCTCTGTTTTGTTTCCAAGCCCAGATTTGTGGTGATATGTAATAATGCACTTTAATGCCTTGCTCCTTAGCGAATTTTGCTATTCTCAAGTTGAATCCCGGGTAATCTACCAAAACAAGCGCGTCAGGTTTAAATTCTAGAATATCTTGCTTACAGTCTTTCATGTTTCTGAGAATAGTTCTCAGATTTGCCACAACTTCGACAAACCCCATAAAGGCTAGATCCTTGATGTGTTTGACAGGCTGACCTTGAACCGAAGCCATATGATCTCCTCCCCAATATCTAAATTGAAGTTCGTTGTTTTTTTTGAGAAGGGCTTTCATCAGGTTACTGGCATGTAAATCTCCTGATGCCTCACCGGCTATGATGTAGATTTTCAAATCGTTGCAGTTTAATCTGCAAAATTAGATGAAAATTAGGCTGATAATGTTGAAAGTGTTGGATACAAATCAACAAGGATTTGTTTAATGAAAGTTGAAGTTGAGCACATAGTCGTTTAGCTCATAATCAAAAGATCGCTCATCAGAACTACTGCCAGTTTCATAGATGGTGTAAGAGCCGTTGCAGCTTATAGTGTTGGTATTTTCGTCAAAAGAGGTGATATTCATGGATGCAGCAGAGCAAGCCCAATATTGAGGATTGAGTCCGCTTTCATCATATTGCGTGTTGACGACTACCTTTATGGTTTCAAGATTTGAATTCTGCTGATTGTTCAGTGTGAATGAATCACCAGATTTGAATTGCTCAGTTTCATTTGAAAATACGAATACGTCTGCTAAACCTTGTTGGAAGGTAAACTCCATGGAGTACGTAGCTTCATTGCTACTCGGATTCTGTTTAATCCATCCTTTTAGAAGAGGAGTAGTACAAACTGCTTCGCTTCCATTCGTGGTTTCAAAATACTGAAAGCCTTCAGGCCAATTGTCAGGACATTTGTTTTTCTTGTTGCAAGAAAGAATGAGCAGTGTTAATGAAGCAGTTAGAATTAAAGTTTTCATGATTTCTTTTTATCAAATTTCTAGAAAAAGACGTTACCCTCATCTAAGGTAAATACCCTATTTTTTGAGTTTAATCAATAATACTTTCCCCGTTAAGGTCAGTTGTCAATACTTCACTCATATAATCGAAAAAAGGACGGATTGTTTTGAAGGTCTTAATCACCTCTTTTTGAAATCCTGCTTGGCACACTTCTTCATCCGAAAATGATTTGAAGAAATAAAACTGTTTTTTCTTGATGAGGTCTATTGCCGGATGATCAGCTTTGAATCCTCTTGGTGCTGACTTTACCTCTTCTCCCCTCATTTCTCCAAAAGTGCTTTTAAAATTTTTATGATTGATGATGGCTCTTATTTCTGAATCATCCATTTCAAATTCTTGCCTTATTCGTTTCAAATCTTCAGAGTTCGGACCATAAAATCCACCTCCAACAGCTGAGTTACCCGGTTCAATATTTAAAAAATATCCACCTCTTAAAGCAGCAGTAGCTCTTTTATATCCTCCTGCAAACCTAGGTTTAAAAGGAGTCTTATCTTTTGAGAAACGAACATCACGATAGATTCTCCAAACTTTATGTCCTTCGATATTATCTGTTTTTTGTAACTCATTTTCAATTTCTTGGAAAAATGACTTCACCTCTTTTTCATGTTTTTTAAAGGTGTCTTTTCGCTCGTTAAACCACTCACGATTATTGTTTTTCTTTAAGTCAGATAAAAATTTTAAAGCTGCAGAATCAATCATAATTCAATTTCAAAATGAGACGTTAAGTTAAGAACTTTCTTACGTTCTCACTTTCAAATTAACAGAATGCTGTGAACACTTAGGCCTGCTTGTTGTAGTACAGTATTGAGATGCAACATAAATTTGGAGTATGAAGAGGATATTTGCGATTTTGGGATTACTGCTTGTCTTTCAATCAGCCTGGTCACAGGATAAAAAGATTGATCAATTAGAGATTCTGTATGATCAAGGATATTATGCAAAAGTGTTGCGCAAGTCTAATAAAATGCTTGCAAAACCAGAGTTTGATTATTCGGGCTTACCCTCATACTACAAATCTCTCGCGATTTTTAGGTTGGCCAATGATGAAAAATGGCACAAGCATCATAAAGGATGCATTGATGAGGCTATTAAAGCTTATGAAAATTTTGCTTCTCATCATTTGTACAATGATTATTTGCATGCGCATTACTACGAAATTGCTGCTTTCAAAACCTATTTAGATAAGCTCGGAGCTAAGTACAAAGAATTGGGACATCACCAAGAGGCTGAGGCAATTTCAACCTTTAGTTTTGATTATTTCAAATCGATTAAGGCAAAACCTGATACACATATTGAAGAAGTAGTAACTTCAAATGGGGGAGATGAGAATTCGAATCTTTCTGATCGTGAGAAGATGGTGGTTTATGCTAGGTCATTGATCGGTGTGAAATATGTCTGGGCAGGGTCAGATGAAAGTGGTTTTGACTGCTCTGGTTTCACTTCTTATGTATGCAAAAAATATGGTCTAATGATTCCGCGAACAGCTTCTGGTCAAATGGAAGATGCCAAAAAAGTAAAGTTGAATGATGCGCAAAAGGCTGATTTAGTGTTCTTTGGTTCGGGAGCTAAGATTACGCACGTAGGATTGGTTGTTTCAAACAAGGGGGACGAACTCACCATGATTCATGCCTCAACGAGTAAAGGCGTCATTGTTACGAATATCGAACAATCAACTTATTGGAAGCCTAAACTAAAAGGTGCCGGTACTTACCTCGATTAATTATTATTTGTTCAAGCTCTCTTATTTTGTGCGAGCAACAATTCAGTTCAGCCTGCCTAACTTTGGATCAGGCCATTAACAATTCTTTTTCGCTTGTTTTATTGCCTTTCTAACAAGGCACTGGCTGTACAGCAATCTTCAAATCGAGTGGAGGCAGTCCCTATTTTGCTGAAGCTCGATTTGATTTTTGAAAAAGCTATCTTTGCACTACTAATTCTGAACGAAGTGAGCGAAGGTAAACGCATTAATAAATACTTGAGTGAGATAGGATATTGCTCACGCCGTGAAGCGGATAAACTCATTGAAAGAGGTCGAGTGAAAATCAATGGTAAGGTTCCTGAATTGGGCACCAAAATAATGCCAGGTGATCAGGTTGAAGTGAATGGGAAAGTGGTGTCTGAGCCTGAAGAAGACTTTGTTTATTTGGCGCTCAATAAACCCGTTGGTATCGTTTGTACAACAGATACTCGAGTTGAACGAGACAATATCATTGATTTCATGGGGTACCACAAACGCATCTTTCCGATTGGTAGATTAGACAAGCCAAGTGAAGGTTTGATTTTACTCACCAATGATGGTGATATCGTAAACAAGATTTTGAGGGCAACCAACAATCACGAGAAAGAATATATTGTGAAGGTCAACAAGCCTATTACACCTGACTTTATTAACAAGATGAGTAATGGATTACCCATCTTAGATACCGTGACTAAAAAATGCAAAGTCGAACAATTGAACAAGTATGAATTTCGAATCATTCTGACGCAAGGTTTGAATAGGCAAATTAGAAGGATGTGCGAATATCTACACTATGAGGTTATGCGCCTGAAGCGTGTTCGGATCATGAATATTCAATTGGATATACCGGTAGGAGAATACCGAGAATTGACGGTAGATGAAATGACCGAGTTAAACCGCTTACTGGCAGGCTCTTCCAAAACAGCAAAGTATCATAAGTAGGAAACAGTTACCCTTCTTTTTTCCCAGCTTTTCAACTGACTGTTAACATCCTCACCTACTGTATGAATAGAGATCTGATTAGGTTTCACCCCAGCATCTACTAACACTTTTTTTACAGCCTCAGCTCTCCTTTTGGCTAATGCTAAATTGTAACTGGCATCACCTGTTTGGTCAGTGTAGGCCGTTAGTTGAATTCTCTTCGAGGGGTGTTGTTTTAAATCAGCAATCAAGGTTTTTAGTTTATCAGTTTTTTTGGGGACATCTGAATCGAAGTCAAAGTAGATGTTCTGCCCTTTGTCTAATTTTCTGGGTATAAGCTGGGTGGATATAGCAACACTCTCACCGCTCATGTAAGGAGGTAAATAAGGGGGCTGTTCAAGTTCGAATGGCGAAAAATTATCCAAGGCAAATCCGAAAATATCTCGGATGACGTTTTCAGGATTTACCTGCATATTAGGTCTTATTTCTATCAGTTGAAAGGGTGTCTCGCCATTAATCTGAAATGGAACGACACCACCATCATCTCCAATTTCACCCAAACCGAAGCTCTTGCCTGTAGTTCTAATTTCTATAGGGTTACTAATCGGTTTTGCCGGAAAATCATCAAAGGTTTTGTAATGATAAATTTCGTAAGCTTCTATTGCATTGTTGGCACCGTCTAAATCCAGAATGTCACCGCTACATGCTTTTGTTGTAAGTGAGAAAGAGATGAAAATAGACGGTAAGCTATCACCTGAAATAACTGTGCTGACGAACTGGCAGCCAACTCGCTCTCGATTGGTTAAGTGGCTATTGAGTACAAAAGGTTTGTAGTTGATTTGATTCATTCGTGTAATGGGAATCTTGTTTTCTTGACAGTCTTTGTCATTGATGATTCCTTGAAACCCTCCACTCAAGGCATTATCGGTTTTGACCGTATTTCCAACTCTTTGTAGGGTGAGGTGAGCCGTGTCTTGCAAGTTAAATCCAATAAAGAACTCTACCTTACAATCATTGCCCGGAACAGTTAAATAAGCAATAGGGTCACCAATTTTTACTCCCGGAACATTTTCAAAATCAATAACTTGTGCATTGGCTGTGTCCGCGAAAAAAAGTAAGAGATAAATAGAAAGTCCTTTGATTATGAGTAAAATCCGATTCACTTAAATAAATGTTAATTAATCCAAAAGATAATTTTTGGATGTAACGGGGGTATATATTTGCGTTACCTAAAAACCAAAGCCCAATTTATGAAAAAGTATTTATTAGTCTTAGCGCTTTTTAGCGGATTAAGCTCATTCTCCCAATTGATAACGCTTAAAGGTTCGTTCGCGCCAGAAGTAATTAAAGACAAAATTGGGCAAATTACCATTTTTTCGGCGGCCGATTCTACGCTCAAGAAAGGAGGCTATATTGATTCATCCTTTTTTGAAGTACAGTTTAATGGAAAGCTGAAAGAAGACTATTACGCAAAAATCAAGTTAACTGGATATACAGATTCAATCATCCATTTTACACCCACTGAAAAAGAAGTGAATTTGGGATTGATACAAATGCAGGCTGATCTGAATTTGGCTACGGTTGAAGTAGTATACAGAGAGCCCGCTTTTGAGAGAACAATGGATGGTGTTGAGGTAAATGTGAAAGGCACAACCTTGGAGCAACTCACCAATTTATTTGAGATTCTCAAAGCATCACCCCGATTGACCTCTCCAGATGATGAGCGAATAGAGATCATTGGAAAAGGTTCGCCTTTAATCCTGATTGATAGACAACCAATCCTCTCAGTCGAAGAATTGAAAGCGGTTCCGGCCAACATGGTAGATCGAATAGAGATTATCACCAATCCATCTGCAAAATATCGTGCACAAGGAAGAGGTTCAGGAGTGATTGAAGTCTATACCAGAGACTTTAATTTACAGGGCTATAACATGACCATTAATGCGAATGGAGGAATGAATACACAGCTTAAACCAACGGCCAACTTAAATACAGCCTTGAGTTTGAAAAAGAAAAAATTCTCAATGAATGTGAGCGTTGGGGGTGGCTTTTCACAACGGTATTCTTTCGGAAGCAGTCAATATGAAACAACTGATGGTACTGACAGGATGGACACGAGAGAGTGGGGGAGTGAAAGTATGAACGCGCATCCTCATTTGAATCTAAAAGCTGCCTATCAAATTAAAGAAGGTCATAAAATTAGTGTTGGAGCGAGAGGTTTTGGAAATCAGTACAATGGACAAAGTCTTTCGACAGCATCTTATTTTCAGAGTGGAGAGTTGGTTTCTGATAAGGTCGAAAATTCTAGAGACGGATATACTTGGCTTAATTCCAGCAACTTTGTCAATTACATTTGGGAAACAGATACCAACGGTAGTTCATTTGAAGTGAATCTCAATTACCGACTTAAAGTGGATGAAGGTTTTGCCGAAAACTATAATGAATTTCAGGATGCAGGAACGGGTGCTTTTAGTGATTTTGATATCAGTAATCGTACTAAAAACAGGCCGAATATCGGTGAGTCAAGAATCGTTTATGAGCATGTTTTTGATACTACGGGTTGGAAAGTAAGTGGAGGAGCAGTGTACAATCTGGTGTACAACAATATGTTATTTGAACAATTCAATAGAGACAATGGGGAATGGGTAATTGACAATGCCTTTTCTAACTCATATGAATATGTTGAGCAGAACGGGAGTTTCTTTACTGAGATTAACAAGAAGTGGGATAAAGTTAGCGCAAGAGTAGGTTTGACGGCTGAATACACTGACTTAGATGGATATAGTCATTCGCTTGAACAGCAGTTTATTGACTCCAACTATTTGCTGTTATTTCCTTCCGCCAGTATCATGATTGAACCCAATGAAAAAGTAGGAGTGACATTCTCTTATTCTTCAGGAATTGATCGTCCGCAGTTTTCGAATTACGACCCATTTGTAAGGGTGCAAGATAGTTTGTCAATTTCATATGGTAATCCATATTTGAGACCTGAGATTACTCATAATTTCGGTATATCAACGGATTTGTTTTATGCATTTAATATCAGTGTGGATTATTATGTGTCCAATAACCCGGTAAGTCAACTTTCATTTGTGGATGATCAAACATTTTTGGTCAATAGTACTCCTTGGAACGCAGAAAGAAATCAGGCAATTGGTGCTAGCGCTGGCTTGCCTATTAAAGCAAAATGGGTGAATGGATGGAATTCAATTTGGTACAACTATAACTTTTATGAGTTTTCACCTATTTTTGAACGGGAAGATTTTAGCTTCAGCACTTATGGCTTGTGGTCGTATTTGAATTTCATTTTGCCGGCTGACATTACTTTAACCAATCGATTGTATGTAGGTAAATGGGGCTCTTCAGAAAGCATAGGGAATTTGCGTGCCAACTGGAGCATGCGCGTGACCAAGAAGTTCATGAGTAATAAGTTTCAAATTTGGGGAGAAGTGCAGGATATAGTTCCGCCAAAAAACAGGTATGATGACTTTGCAGGAAACTATATAGGTTCTGGAAACAACCAATGGGCTTTCACCACTTTTAAACTAGGGCTCTATTATAAATTTGGACGATTGAAACAGGATGCGCACATCCAAGAGAGCAAATCTGGACAATCAGGAAGGATTTAAGTTTTTCTCGTAACAGTTGAAGTGTGCTTCTCGGTAAGGGAAATGAATTTCGCCCCGTTTAATATAGCCTCTGTTTTGATAAAATCGCTGGGTACGCTCGTTTTCTGAATACGCATCAAGACGAATTGATTGGTAGTCATTTTCGAGCGCAAAGTTCAGGGCGAAATCCATCAACTTTTTACCGATACCTTGTTTTTGAAAGTTTGGGTGTACAGCAAAACGGTGAACGACCAAAATAGGAGTTGAATGATACTGCCATTGAACTGTTTTGTATTCGGGTGATTGGTTTTCATCTATCACCACAATTCCAGCAATGCGCTCGTCTTCCACGAGACAATGCATGCTCTTATTTGAGATGTCTTTTTCAACATGAGAAACGAGAGGATAGTTTTCATTCCATTGAAAGATGCCCTGCTCACGCATGTCTTTAGCACAGGCTTGTAATAACTCAAATATTTCTTGCGTTTGTGAAGCCTGAGCTAGTTGAATATTTAATTCCATTTTCGTTGTTTCTTGCGATAAAGGGTGTCTGCAAAAATAAATATTGCAACGGCAAGAAAGGTAACCGGAATCAAACTATAGTGGCTCCAAAGATGGTCGAATTTAATTTTTGGAAGTTCAATATGAAATGAACTTTCTGCATTGCTTAGTAACGGAATCAGCATTAATACCGCAAATCCTCCGAACACTAGCCATCCTCCAATACCAACCAATGGTTTTTGTTTAATCGTAGGTTTGACTGGTGCATTCTCTATTTTTTGCATGACCAAATGCGTGAAATTTGATGAAGGAGGATCTTTTTGAAATCCTTCATTCATATGTAATTTCAACTCTTCTTCAAACTTTTCTTTCTCATTCATACTGTATGGTTTTGAATTCATCTTGTAACAGCTGTTCAAGAATGTGATATAATTTTTTCCTGCAGCGGTGTGCCTTGACTTTTACATTAGATATGGTAAGTCGGGTGATACTCGCTACTTCTTCAATGCTCAATTCATCTAGGTAGTATAAAGTGATGATGCCGCGTTCGTCAGCTTTAAGTTGAAGGATGGCTTTGTGCAACAATTCTTTACGTTCTTGATTTATCATGAAATCATCTGACATTGAGTTTCCCGTCTTGTAGGCGATATCATCAAGATTACTGAGCTCTGGTTGTTGTTTTCGGATGGCGTTAATCGCAGTGAAATAAGCTATTTGATAGAGCCAGGTCGAAAATTTCGACTTCCGCTTAAACTTGCTAAGACTTTGAAAAGCTTTCAAAAAGGTGTCTTGAGCAGCTTCTTCTGCTATCTCTTCATGAGCGATAATTTTCAAGCAAATGGAATAGACCATGCTTTTATACTCATCTACCAAAAAGGTGAATGCAGCTGTGTCACCGGATAAAACATCCGAAATATAATTATGTACTTGCTCTTCTTTCACTTACCCAATAGAATCGTGCTGGTCTCTATTTCTTAACCAAGTCTGCTCGAGTATATAAGTTAGAGCTAACCCAATACCACCGAATAAAAAGGCAAATACGAGTTGGCAAATTTCTGCTTCCATACCTAAGCTTTGAAAACTTAAGCGTCCAACCAAAATTCCGATTGGAACAAAAACGAAGAGCAATGCAATTCTAAGTTTATTGTGATTTTTTTCTTTACGATTTTCTTCAGCCGGATTCATGCCAGCCTCAATCATTGCGATTTTTTCTCTGTGGCTAGTTATAATTGCGAAGTAAACGATACCAAAGACCATTGCAAACATGGCAATCGGTACTAATAATGCTAAATTTCCCATATCTAAAATTAATTGTTTCCTTATTAGTCACAACTAAATTAGTTTGGGTTACAAATGATGATTATTTTTTTTGATTAACCCTGTCTCGCCTGCGGTCCCTCATTATCCATTTCTTCTTCCTCTTTAGGTTTGAGTTTGTTGTAAACCCCAACCCAAGTACCAATGGTAAGAAAAGCAGCTGTGTACGTAAACCAATTCTTACTCGCGTCTACTTCAAGAACTAAAGCTAAAAAAATGGCTATTCCGACAACCACTACAAGAGCAACCAATGTGGCAATCGTGCCAGCTAAAAATTTTGATTTCATCTTAAAAATTTAAAGTTGCACGAATTCCATCAGCGACTTTATCACCGTTAGTGAGTAAGGTGGCTTCTAAAATTGAGTTAAGCGGAATAGCAGGCGTATCAACTGAACCAACAATCTCAATTGGAGCATCCAATGATGTGAAACAATTCTTTTGAATTTTACCAGCAACACCGAGCGTGAAAGAAGCTTCTCTCGATTCTTCAGTAACCAAAACAACTTTTGAATGTTTTCTGACTGTAGCAAAAACGGTGTCCTCATCCCATGGAGATAGTGTTCTCAAGTCAATAATTTCTACTTGCCCTGGGAATTGCTCTGCAGCTTCGAGTGACCAATAAACGCCTCTACCATATGTCACAACGACAACAGATTCACCTTCATTGATTTTGTCTTGGTCAGCTTCTTGAACAACTCTCGCTTTTCCGAAAGGAATAACATAATCTTCATCAGGCTCAATGGTCATTGCTTTTTCAGTTCCTTTAATCTTAGACCAGTATAATCCTTTGTGTTCTAACATGACAACTGGATTCGGATCATAAAAGGCTGATTTCATTAAACCTTTCAAGTCTGCACCAGTTGAAGGGTAAGCTACTTTGATACCTCTGATATTTGTCACTACAGATTCTACCGAAGATGAATGGTAAGGACCTCCTGATCCGTAAGCTCCAATTGGTACACGGATAATTGAGCTAACCGGCCATTTACCATTTGAAAGGTAGTATGAGCGTGATAGTTCTGTGAATAGTTGATTGAGTCCTGGCCAAATGTAATCTGCAAACTGAACTTCAACTATAGGTTTTAAGCCAACAGCAGACATACCCACTGTTGAACCGATAATAAATGCTTCTTGAATAGGAGTGTTGAACACCCTCGCATCCCCAAATTGTTGGGCTAAGGTTGCGGCTTCTCTAAATACACCACCAAGTCTTCCACCAACATCTTGCCCATAAAGTAAGGCTTCAGGATGCTTCTCCATAATCTCTCTAATTCCGAACAAAGCAGAGTCAACCATAACCGTTGGTTTTTTACCAGCCGGTTCACGTTCACCTTTTTCTTCTGTAATTGGAGAGGGCGCAAAATAAAAATCCTGAATTGAGTTCGGGTCTGGCTCCTCAGCATTGAGGGCTTTATCAAACTCATCATCTATAAATGCGCGGATATCTTTTTCAATTTTTTCAATTTCTTTAGCTGAAAAACCAGCGTTTTTAGCTTGAGAAATCATTTTTGGATATGGGTCACGTGTAGCATGCTCATCCAAATCATCACGGTACCATTCTTTTCTTACACCAGAAGTGTGGTGACCGAGTAAAGGAACTTTTGCGTGGATAAGAAAAGGTCTTCTCTCTTTTCGGATTGTATCAATCACCTCTTTCACGGTTTGATAAGCTAAATCAAAATCAGAACCATCAATTGTTCTAACCTCAATTCCTTTAAATCCCTTCATGTAGTGAGTGATATCCTGAGCTCTTGTTTCTTCAGCATTGGCTGAAATATCCCACTCATTATCTTGAACTAAATATAGGATAGGGAATTGCTTTAAAGCAGCCATCTGAAAAGCTTCAGAAACTTCTCCTTCAGTGCAAGAAGCATCTCCAAGAGAACATACAACAACTGGGTTTTCACCAGCATAGTCTTCTGCTATTCCAGTAATTTCCTTGTATTGTATACCCATGGCAACACCTGTGGTCGGAATTGCTTGCATTCCAGTTGCAGATGATTGATGAGGAATCTTAGGCATATCATCACGCTTCAGTGAAGGGTGAGAATAATAGGTGCGTCCACCTGAAAAAGGATCGTCTTTTTTGGCGAATACTTGAAGCATTATCTCGTAAGGCTCCATTCCGATACCCAATAAAATACTATCATCACGATAATAAGGTGCGACCCAGTCTTGAGGTTTTAGTTGCATACCAACAGCTAGCTGAATAGCTTCATGTCCTCTAGAAGTTGCATGTACATATTTCGAAGTTACTTTTGCGTTCTCTTCATATTTTTCAGCCATTGTTTTGGCCGTGCACATGAGTTCTAAACCTTTGTGTATGATTTTTTTATCGGTTTTCACCTTCGATTTCTTCGCGCTCACGTTCTTTTTCTTTGTTGCAGTATCTACCATATAAATCAAGGATTTCTTGGGCTAACAAATATAGGGAATTTAAACCAAGATACTTTGCCCTTGGTAAGGAGAGTTCACCTTTTATAAAGTTGAATGTTGAGCTTGGAATCGTTTTTGTAATTTAGCTGTCAAGACCTTTTGGTCGGTTTAACAAAAAGTGAAAAATATGAGAATTTTAGTTTTAGGTTTATTTGTCTTTGTCGGATTGGCTTCTTTGGCGCAAAAAGAACTGACCTTATCAGATGCAGTGATGGGGCAATACCGTCAGTTTTATCCGAAACGTACCGTCATGGTAAAATGGATTCCAAATACTAAGACTTACTCATACCTCTCGGGAGATTACCAAACACTAAAAATGACAGAGGCCAAAAAAGGTAGAGCTTCTGAATTGATCAGTGCTTCAGAATTAGCAGAGTTAACTGGAGAGCAGTTTGGATATGCTAAGGTGATCGATTGGAAAGATGAAAACAATTTTTACACTTCTGCCGGAGGGAAATATTTCTTAATTAATGCCTCTTTGAAAACCGCAAAATCGTTAGGTGAATTGCCAAAGAATGCAGAAAATGATGATTTGCATCAAGCTACAGGTCATGTGGCATATACGATTGATAATAACCTTTACATACAAACTTCAGATAATAAACAAGTTCAAGTGACCAATGCACCTGAAGATATTGTTTCAGGGCAAGCTATTGCTAGATCTGAGTTTGGAATTACAAAAGGAACATTTTGGTCAAATTCGGGAAAATATCTTGGTTTTTATCAAAAGGATGAAGCGCAAGTGGCAGATTATCCTCTCTTAGACATTACATCAACACCGGGGCAATTAAATTCTATTAAGTACCCAATGGCTGGACAGCCTTCTGAAAAATCAGGGGCAGGAATTTACAATGCTGAAACCGGAAAAACGGTGTACATCAAACCAACTGGAGATCCAGAAGATTATATCACCAATTTTGGCTGGGGGCCGAATGATAAGTATTTCTATGTGGCTGAAGTAAATCGCGACCAAAACCACACTAAACTAATCAAGTACGAAGCTGAAACTGGAAAACTAGTAAAGGTTTTATTAGAAGAGAAGAATGATAAATGGACTGAACCAGAGCATCCTGTATATTTCATCAACGACAATCAGTTTATTTGGATGTCTGAAAAAGATGGATTCATGAACATGTATTTATACACAGATGAAGGTGAGCTAGTGAAGCAATTGACTGACCATAAATGGGTGGTGCAAGATATTGTAGGTCACTCTGCAACAGAAGTATATTATCAAGGAACCGGAGCTTCACCAATTGAAACAAATTTTTTCAAAGTAAACCTTGAAAGCGGGGAGTCGAAGGCACTCACTGAGGGCGGAACGCATTCTTGTTTATTTGCGTCAGATTTCAGTTACATGTTTGATCAAATGAGTTCTCGTGAAGTACCTAATGTTGAAAAGATTATTGATGCTAAAGGGAAAGAAGTGAGAACGGTAATGACTGCTGAAAATCCGTATCGAGATGTGAAAATGGGAACTGCAGAATATGGAACGATTAAAGCTGGGGATGATAAAACTGACTTACATTACCGATTGATTAAACCGAGTGATTTTGATCCAGCAAAAAAATATCCTGTCTTAGTATATGTGTACGGTGGTCCACACGCTCAGTTAGTAACGAACGATTGGTTAGGTGGAGCAAGCTTATGGATGTATTGGATGGCAGAGCAAGGTTATTTAGTGTATACAGTTGACAATAGAGGTTCAGCGAACAGAGGGTTTGAATTTGAATCAGTAATTCACCGTCAGCTTGGAAAAGCAGAAATGGAAGATCAGCTGAAAGGAGTAGAGCACCTGAAATCAATGCCATATGTAGATCCAGATCGTTTGGCGGTTCATGGTTGGAGTTTTGGTGGTTTCATGACAACTTCATTGATGTTGAGACAAGCCGGAGTTTATCAAGTTGGCGTTGCTGGCGGACCAGTAACAGATTGGGAGTATTATGAAATTATGTATGGAGAAAGATACATGGATAGACCAGATCAAAACGCTAAAGGTTATCAAGACAATCGCTTGATGAATTACGTAAAAAACTTAGAAGGTAAATTGTTATTGATTCATGGAACTGTGGATGATGTTGTTGTGATGCAGCACAATTTATCATTGGTTAAAGCATTTGTTGATGAAGGTGTTCAGATGGACTTTTTCCCGTATCCAATGCACCCGCACAATGTGAGAGGAAAAGATCGTGTACACCTCATGGAGAAGGTCTTGACTTACGTGATTGAAAACAATCAATAGACTTACTTTTTGTAATCACAAACGAACTAGTTCGTCTACATTCTGTTCTGTAGATTGAACCTACAGGAGCATACCTCAATATGAGTGTTTTGCTGCTGCCTTTAATTCACTATATTAGACTCATGAAGCTAAAATTGCTGTTCCTTGCCCTAATTTGTAGTTTTCTCAGTTTTGGTCAAAATGGAACTGTGGTTGTCAATGATGAAAACCTTGGTGAATCATTTTCGCAAGACATTTTATTGTTAGAAGACCCAACAAGCGAGTTGACTTTAGAAGCTATTCGGGAACTACCAGATGATGCGTTTACAAGTCCAGAGAAAAAAGTGCCAAACCTGGATTTTACAACTTCATCTTGGTGGGTAAAATTCAAGTTAAAGAACGAAAGTTCCTTTTCACATTTCATAATCGAAACCGGACGTCCAATCACCAATAGCGTCAAATTTTATCAGCTGAGAGGGAGTAAAATTGAAAACGAATTTAGCTCTGGAGATGATTTTCCATTTTCAGAAAAAACAATTCCGCACTCTAAGAATATATTTCCTGTAGTGATGTATCCAGGGCAAACAAAAGAGTACATCATCAACCTAAGAAGTGATGGTGAAGTGATTACTTTGCCTCTGAAAATATCAGATCGTTTATCTTTCTTTAAAGCAGATGCTACCTATCAGTTTTCTTTTGGATTCTATTATGGAATCATGGCATTGGTAGTAGTGATCTATTTCTTCTTTTTTATCCTCTTAAAAGATAAGGCCTTCTTATTTTACATTGTGTATGTAGCCTCTCAAGCCTTGTTGCAATTTGGTTTAGATGGATACGCCTATCGTTATTTGTTCCCTGCGGGAGGATACATGGCTAATCATTTCATTATTCTCATTGCCGGTTTTACGATTTTGATTTTGCTGAAGTATGTAGATGAATTCTTGAGTTTAGCAGAGCACAACAAGTTAATGGTTAAGGTCTTTAAGGTTTGTCAACTGCTGGTTGTTATCACTATGGCCATGTCGTTGATTCCCGGTATCACATACGAAATTGGGTATCCGATTATTAACGGGGTATCCTTGTTGAGTATCGTCTTGAGTGTTGTTGCCATCTATCGCTTGCGCTATAAAGGTGTCAAGGTAGATTTCTTTTTTACCGTTGCATTTACCGTATTGATAATAGGTGCTATAATATTCATTTTGGGGAACTTCAATATAGTTGGAAACGCCGGAATTGCTCAAAACGCTTTAAAAATTTCGTCTGCATTAGAGGTGGCCATTTTGAGTATATCCATGTCTAACAAGTACAGAAGATTGCAGAAGGAAAAGCAAGAAGCTCAGGCTGTTGCAATGAAAGCACTTGAAGAACAGAATGCCTTGATGGAGGGAATGAATGTGAAATTAGAAGCACAGGTAAAGGAACGAACTGCAGAGATAGAAAAGCAGAAAGAGGAGTTGGCAGAAATCAACACCGAAATTTTGAGCTCAATTCAATATGCAGAACGAATTCAACGAGCTATTTTACCGACAGACGAGCAAGTGCAAAACATCCTTCCTGAATCATTTATCTTTTATAAACCGAAAGATGTAGTTTCAGGCGACTTTTACTTTATAGAGAAAACACACCGAAACAATGGGGAAGAACTGTTGCTCTTTTCTGCTGTCGATTGCACGGGGCATGGAGTTCCGGGTGCTTTTATGAGTATTGTTGGTAACAACTTTCTTTCACAATCATTGACAGAAAAAGAGGTGAATACCACGGGGCAAGCGCTAGAGTTTTTGAATCAAGGAGTGAACAACACCTTGCATCAAGACGGAAAAAATGTGGAAGGAAAAGTACGTGATGGAATGGATATTTCATTGTGCGCTTTTGACCCTAAAAGTCGAAAACTCTATTTCTCGGGAGCAAAGAATCCGGTGTGGATTGTAAGAACTGTAAAGGATGGTGAAGATCCTGGATTTGGAGATAGCGATTCTAAAAGGTTGCTTCAATCTGAAGGCAATCCGAATTGTTACCTTTTTGAGATTAAAGGTGATGCGCATCCGATTGGAGCATATGTTGGGGAAGAGCTGAAGCCTTTTCAAACTCATGAAGTAGATGTACGACCAGGCGATTTGGTTTATTTGTTTTCAGATGGGTATGCTGACCAGTTCGGTGGTCCCAATGGAAAGAAATACAAGTACAAACCTTTTAAAAAATTCCTAATGTCCATTTCGCACTTGTCCATGGATGAGCAACGTAAGCAATTAATTGCTGAATACGAAAATTGGAAAAAAGGCTATGAACAAATTGATGATGTCATAGTTTTAGGTGTGAAGATAGTGTAGTCAATTTAGGGTTTTCCCTAGTCGTTAATTTGCGCGAACAATCTAACTTTGAACTCAATATATTTATAGAATTATGAGAGTAATAGCTGTTTTAAGTGTTTTTATTTGCTGTGTTTCCTTCACGAATAGAGTGGTAGATTCGTGTCCATCTTATTTTCCGATTACCAAGGGCATGTCTTGGGAGTATGAAGAGTTTGATAAGAATGAAAAATTAACGGGATATACAAAAACTTCGGTTACTAATGTAAAGTCTAATGGCAGTGCTGTCGAGTATACCATGAAAATTGAATCTGATGATGCCAAAAGAAAAGAGAAAAATCACTTTGAACGTGAGGTAACCTATAGCTGTGAAGATGGAATTCTGAAAATGAACTTGGATAATTTGATTCCGGCAGAAACCATGCAGGGCATGGAAAACATGACGGTTGATATCAAGCAAAATGGCGTAGTAATTCCTAAAAGCCTTGAGGCAGGTCAAACTTTGGCTGATGGCTCAATCATTATGAATGCCTCTACAAATGGTATTAAGGTGATGGGTATTGAAGTGTATATCACGGATAGAAAAGTAGAGAAGATAGAGAAGTTAACGACTACAGCCGGAACTTTTGATTGTGCGGTAGTGTCTTACAAGGTATCAACAAAAATGGGCTTTGTGAATACCACAGGCAGCGGAAAAGATTGGTATGCGAAAGAGGTAGGTTGTGTCAAGTCCGAGACTTATGATAAAAAAGGAGAATTAAGTAACCGAACAGTGCTGACCTCTTTTAGCAAATAAAATTTACTTGCGAATACTGATTTCAGTTCTTCTATTGAGTACCCGGCCGGCTTCGGTTTTGTTATCCTCAGCTGGTAACATTGATCCATAACGAGCTGTTTTTATTCGACTTTCTTGAATTCCCTTATCTACTAGATACTGTTTTACTATTTCTGCGCGCTCTTGAGATAACAGTAAGTTGAAAGCATTACTTCCTGTGTTATCTGTAAAGCCAGATAGGCTGATGTTCAGGTTTCTAAATTTTTTCAAGAATTGTGCGAACTCATCTAAGTCTTTGCGAGATTGTTTTGTGAGTTCAGATTTCTCATGGTCAAAGTAAATGGTCGGAATAACGTAATGGTCAAGTTTATAACGACCTCCATTTTTTGTAACTTCTGGTGTGGTGCACCCTAGAGGAACTTTTGGCATATTCCAGTACCCAGACATTTTATGACATCCATCTAAGGTTGAATGATAGGTGCCTCCTATTAGTAAAGGGTCTCCAGATATTTGCTTGGTTTCGTAGATGTAGATTTTGCCGCCTTTGACAACACCTTTTAATCGAGATTTTGAATCTCCCATGAAATCTGAAGCTGGCCAAATAAAGAATCCGCTAAACTCCATTCCGTCCACTTCATCAATCATTAAAATCATGTCATAAGTACCATTGATTCCGCAAGAATATTGTGTGAATTTCCCTGACCACAATCCAAACATGAAATCAGCTGATTTTGCTTTTGCGCAGTCTTCAACTTCTTCAATTTTATGCTGCACATTGATGGTTCCGGGCTGGCAACTTCCCGTACTCTTCCAATTTCCTTGAAGAGAAGTTAATCTGCCGTCAGACGATAGGTTTAGCTCACCAGATTTGATGCACCAGTAAAAGGTTAAACTATTCCAATACTCATCTTTCTTTGATTTATCCTCCTTTAAAATTTCGATTTCTTGAAAACTGAGAACAGAATCTTTGAATTGACCGATAAACGAAAGTTTGCCGTAGTTCGAAGAATTAGGATCTTTAATGGTAGTAGTGCCTTTGACTGAGTCTTTATTGCTGTAAGTGATGTCCATTTCAAATACAAACTCACGTCCAGGGTTTTGAATCAATTTACCTTCCCAATGACCAGAGATATCTTGACCAAAGCAAGTAAATCCAATAATGATATGTAAGACAATGAATAGGAGTCGCATGGATACAAAAAGCCCCTGAATCAAATGATACAGGGGCTGTGATTAGTTTATTTTAGTTCCCAGTAATTTCAAACTCAGTTCTACGGTTTTGTTGTCTACCGTCCGAAGTATCGTTTGAGGCTACCGGTCTGCTCGAGCCATATCCTTTTGCAGTCATTCTGTTTTTAGCGATTCCTTTGCTCACTAAGTAGTTTACAACTGCTTCAGCTCTATCTTGTGATAGCTTGATGTTTCCTTGAGCTGATCCTGTGTTATCTGTGTGACCAGATAATTCAATTTTCAATCCAGGAACATCCTTCATTAATTTTACAAGGCGATCTAACTCGGCATTAGATTCAGATCTTAAGCTTGATTTTCCTGTATCAAAGAAGATGTTTCTAAGAGCAATTTTAGATCCGATTTTGATGTTTTTCAACTCAATTGTTTTGTTCACTAAGTTGTATGCAGATCCTGCAGGGATATCAAAATTCTCTGAGTGGAAAAGGTATCCATCAGCTTTTACAGCAATACCATAGTTACCTCCTGATTGAAGAGATAGTAAGAATTTCCCTGTTGCTGAGTTAGTGGTAAAGGTTTCTACCACTTTGCCTGATTTATTATCGGTAATCTCAATTACAGCTTCCACCGCTTTCTTAGTTAAAGCATCAATGGTTTTTCCTTTAAATACAGTCAGGTTGGCTGAGGTAGTTACTTTTACTTCAGATTCTAACTCAGGATCTTGAAGTGGCTTCGCGATAGAAGCTAAAAGGTAATCTTGAGTTGCTAAAGCAGGATCTTTTTCTGGACCCCAGAACGTCACTTTGTAGATGTCATATCCACCTTTCCCTCCTTCTCGGTTAGAGGCAATGTAGGCAAATTTACCATTTGCTGTAGCCGCAAAGAAAAAGTCATCATAAGGCGTGTTGATTGGATACCCCATGTTAACAGGTTTTGACCATCCGCCACCTTTTAACTTTTCTGATTTGAAGATATCGTATCCTCCAATAGAGTTGTGTCCTTCAGAAGCAAAGTACATGGTTTTACCATCAGGGTGTAAGTAAATTGGTCCATCATTAAAGCGAGATGAAACGGTCATTTCACGAGTTGGTAATCCGTATTCTCTGTTCTTTCTATTCATTACACCAGAAACCATAATCTCATATCCATTCGTTCCACCATCCTGATCTTTTGAATAATAAATCAGTTTGTCATTGAAATTGTACGAAGCGTAAATGTCATTTGATCTTAAGTTGATGTTTCTAGAGAATGAAATAGGTTCAGACCAAGAGTCACCTTTTAAGAAGGTTTCATAAATGTCAAAGTTCCCAGCAGAGTTGATTTTGTTCATCAACATTTTGGTTCCGTTGTATGACAGGTTATTCGAGATGTCATCTTTTTCTGTGTTCACAGGACCTTTGATTGGTTGAGGTTTTTTCCATTTTCCATTCTCAAAAGTCGAAGTGTAGATATCGTCATCATACTTACCAACTTCGTTGGGCTTGTGTGAGTTCGGACGATCAGAAGTTAAGATCATGTCTTCACCATCCATGGTTACTGAAGGAGCATAATCATTGTATTCAGAACTTACTTCTGGTACATGGTCAACCCATGCTCTAATCGGGTCAGCATGAATCTTTTTTCCAGCAATACATTCACTCTTGCGTTGCTTCACGAATTTCGAAAATCGATCAGCTTTTTTGTATTCCATTTCGAATTTCTCATAGAATTTGCGCGCATCATCAAATTCATACTGTAACTGCTTAGCAAATCCCATGTAGTAGTTCATGAATGGGTGAACGGTAGGGTTGAGTTTGTAAGCTTCTTCAAAATAGCTGATACATTTCTCTTTATAACTCGAATGGGCATAACAAACCCCCATTTTAAAGTTAAGTTCGGCACTTTTTGGATTGAATTTGTAAGCTTTTTCAAAATGCTCTAGTGCCTTCCAGTAATGTAACTCTGGGTCTTTCACTTGAAAAACCTCTAAGTTTCCAAGTTCCCAACTTTCAGATCCAGCGTCAAAGGATTCTTTGGCGGCTTTAAATCCATCCTTATCATCCTTAAAGTTTGCTGCTTTAAATTCTACGTCTTGTCCAAATGCAGTAAAACCAACCGCTAGAACAACTAATGATACAATCTTTTTCATCTTTCTAATAGGTTTGTTTATGATTAATTTGAACAATTCGCTGAATTGTAATTCTTTCCTTTTTCTGATCCTAACTCTTTTGCTTTGTGCCAGTCTTCACATGCTCCGTTCATGTCACGCAACATCTCTTTCGCCATTCCTCTATTTACATAGGCATCTGCAAAATTCTTGTCTAATGAAATTGCTTTGTCAGCATCTTTCTTAGCTTCCTTGTATTTGCCAGCTTTGAAGTATGCTCCGGCTCTATTACTATATGCAGGTGCATAGTTTGGGTTAATTTCAATACACTTGGTGAAATCTTTGATGGCATCTTCATAGCGATCCATCTTCATCTCAGTGACACCTCTGTTGTTGTAGGCAAGGTAGAATTTGGTGTCTACACTCAAAGCTCTGTTAAATGCTTTCAATGCGTCATCATAGGATTTCATTTTCGTTTTTGTCGTTCCGATATTGTTGAGAACAAATGCTAAATTTTCATTCATCCTAGCAGCTGCTTCATAATCTGCAATTGCTTTTGGATACTGTTCCATCATACGGTAACAAGAGCCTCTGTCGTTATAGGCATAGGCGTCTTTCGGACTTAATTCAATCACTTTAGAAAACTGAGCTGCAGCAGACTCGTAGTCTTTTTGCAAGAACTTCAATGTACCGAAATTGTAATATGCTTTAGGGTTTTTAGCATCTAATTGAATAGACTTTTGATAGTCTTTTTCAGCACTTAAATAATCGTTCAACCCTTGGTAAGCTCTTCCTCTTTGAAAATAAGCTTTTGCATATCCTGGTTTCTTTTTGACAAGGGCATCAATTGTCTTGATGGCGTCTTTATATTTCTCAGCTTTGTTTTCGGCAATCGCCTTATTGTAGTAGGCTGGTGTGAAATTTGGGTCGGCAGAAATCGACTCAGAAAACTTGTTGATAGCGCCTTCGTATTTCTTTTGTTTAAATAATTCGATTCCGGCGTTGTATGCGGTTTGCGATTTTTCTATCGCCGCATTGGTCTCGTTTAAGTTTGCGATAGAGTCTCGGTATGCTTTTTCTTCTGGTGTTAGATCGTCATCTGGCTGTGCAAATGAAACAAATCCAATCACAGAAACAGCAAGGGTTAACATTAATTTTTTCACTGTTTTTATTTTTGAATGGAGCATGAAAATAACGGAAAATCCGCACAAACAAAGGGTTTGTGAGACTAGAGTTTTCAACAATTGTTAATAACCATGCTCTAAATCGGTTAATACGAAACAGTAGTTTGAAAATATTGTGCCAGAAAAATGAACTAGAATAATACGCCAAGTTGAAAATAAAGATTCCAAGGTCGTTTGTAGCCATGGGACCTCAAAGGTTCAAATCGATTTATGATATTTGATATTTCAAATTTGGGACCACAGAAAAGGGTTCCACTGAAGTTCTTAAACTGATCTTTGTCAATGATGAGTTGAATCTTAGAAAAAGTGAAGGACGATAATTGTTTGTTGCGATCTATCTCCGGAACGTAAGGCTCTCCATCTTTGATGTTCTCTTTTGAAATGAAGTTTCGAAAGCCTATTGTGGCTCCTAAACTACTGTTTAGTTTTAAGGTTTTGCTCTTGTTCAAATTCAACTGATAGCCCAGTGAGACTGGAATTTCGAGATAGTTGATTCGAAATTTCTTTTGGTAATAGAAAGCATAGAAAGGTGCTCCGCCAGGACTGCCCTGAGAATAAGCAAAAAGACTATCAATACTAAAATGAGAAACTTTGAATTGAAGGCCCCATTCTAGATTCAAGCCACTTGTAGCTTTCATTTTGGTATCAAACCCTACATCAAATCCATGAGAAGGTGTCAAAACCTTTTCTTTCTGATTGTCGAGCGTTTCATCTCCAACAATCGAACTAAGCCCATAAGCGAAATGTAGCCCATGAAGAAACTGAACTTTTTGTCCATATACTAGTTGTGAACTCGCTAAAAAAAATAGGCAAAAGAAGAATATTCTCATTGAAGATTGTTTTGGGTAATATAACTGGGTTAATACGAAACTATTGTTCGAATTTAGTGCAACAGAAATTAATTTAAATCTTGATCAGAAAACTCAAATTGTAAAAAGAGATTCTTCTTTCTGCTGCCTGTTAAAAAGCTCGTCCAATTCTCTTCGTTATTCCAATCTTTAGTAAGACTTTTGCCTTCAAAAGAAAGCGAATCAAAGATATCAAAGGGTAAGTTTGAAGGCGCATAGCCAATATGATCTTTGGCTTTTCCTTTAACAAAATAATCTTCTAAAATGTAAGCGCCCGGTGGAACTGAATAAGCCAAGGTGTAGCCAGTTGTGTCAGGTTTCCAAATTTCAAATGTTGAGTTTGAATTGTTTTGAATCTTTACTTCTTGGTGATGCCCAACAGTGCAAGCAGAAAGCATCAAAATTAGAGGGTAATAAAAGAATAAATGATTTTTGGGCATATTATTTTTCACTGTTCACGTAGGTGAATCAGTAAAAGTTGGTAAAACGTAGATTTTAAGCATGCGCTTTGATGCGCTCCATGATGTTATGAGCCAATTCATTTGCAGCTGATTCATCTTTGCTTTCCGAGTAAATACGGATGATGGGTTCTGTATTTGATTTTCTAAGATGCACCCATTCAGATCCAAAATAAATCTTTACGCCGTCTGTTGTGTCAACTTCTTTATCGGAGAATTCTTGAGCTACATTTGCTAGAATTCCGTCTACATCCATGCCTGCCTCCAATTGAATCTTATTCTTGGAGATGAAATAGTTTGGATAGGTGTTTCTCAGCTCTTTAACTGAAAGCTGTGATTTCGCAAGATGCGTCAGAAATAATCCGATTCCTACCAAAGCATCTCGACCATAATGCAATTCTGGATAGATCACACCACCATTTCCTTCTCCACCTATAATTGCATTAGTAGCTTTCATCTTATTGACTACATTCACTTCTCCAACGGCAGCTGCTTCATAGCTACAACCATCATATTTTTGAGTTACTTCTCTTAAAGAGATGGTCGAAGATAAGTTGGAAACCGTGTTTCCTGGAGTATGTTTTAATACATAGTCTGCAATCGATACTAAAGTGTATTCTTCACCGAACATGGACCCGTCTTCGCAAACAAAGCATAAACGGTCAACGTCAGGGTCAACAACGATTCCTAGGTCTGCCTTCAGCTCTTTAATTTTATCGGATATTGCAGTAAGATTCTCAGGTAATGGCTCTGGATTGTGAGGGAAATGTCCCGTTGGTTCACAGTATAATTCTGTAATCTGATTTACTCCGAGTGCCTTCAATAGAGCTGGAACAAAAATACCGCCAGTAGAGTTGACACCATCAACAACTACAGAGAAGTTTGATTTTCTAACTAATTCTGCATCAACTAGAGGAAGGTTCAAGACAGCATTAACATGTTTTTCGAGATAAGAGTCATCTTTTGTTAATTTCCCTAAGTCATCCACCTCAGAATAGTTGAAATCATCTTTTTCAGCAATTGCTAAAATGGTTTTACCATCCGTGTCAGAAATGAATTCTCCTTTTTCGTTCAATAGTTTGAGGGCGTTCCATTGTTTTGGATTATGACTTGCCGTAATAATGATTCCGCCTTGTGCGTTTTCCATTGGAACAGCAATCTCTACTGTTGGAGTAGTAGAAAGGTCCAAATCAACGACATCAATTCCTAAGCCTTGAAGTGTAGAACAAACAATATTCGAAATCATTTTTCCAGAGAGTCGTGCGTCACGACCTACAACTACCTTCGTTTTTGAACCATTATTTCGTTCAATAATCCAGCTTCCATAGGCAGAAGCAAATTTGACAGCATCCAATGGTGTTAACCCTTCGCCAGGTTTCCCTCCAATGGTTCCTCTAATTCCAGAAATTGATTTTATTAACGTCATGTTTGCGAGTTTTGTACAAATATAGAACTATGTTGCATTTGCTCATTTCATCTTCCGTGTTAACTGTACAGAATTGATTGTGAGAAAAAAAAAATAGATTCTTCAAGCTAAAAGAATATAATTTGTATTATTGCAGACAAGTTCTTGAGGGAACAATCTGTTTTCTCATTTTTTTCAGAATTTTCAGAATAATATTATCGAATATCAAATCATTTTATGAGTAATCCCGAATTAGGTACTAAGAAAGTAGCCGAATTAAGAGAAATTGCATCACAATTAGGTGTAGCAGGTGTAGAGAAAATGAAAAAAGATCAATTGATCGCCGCAATTTCAGGGTCTGGAGACCAAGCTGCTGAGGCTCCTGCAGAGAAGCCAAAACGTAGGAGAATGAAAGCTGCTCCTAAAGAGGAAGACTCGAAAGATTTATTTTCTGAGCAAAAATCAGAAAAACCTAAGAATGAGGCAAAGCCAGAAGCCGAACAAAAAGAGAAAAAGCCTGAGGCGAAACAGGATAATAATAATGAAGACCGCAAAAGAAGGCCTGAGAAAAGAGAACGTAACAACAACAATAACAACAACAAGAATCAAAATAATCACCGAAATCAGAATAAGAGAAATCCACAAGAAGATTTTTATGGATACAATTTTGATGGTTTAGTGATTTCTGAAGGTGTCTTGGATATGATGCAAGACGGATATGGTTTCTTAAGATCTTCAGATTACAATTACTTACCTTCTCCTGATGATATCTATGTTTCTCAATCACAAATCAAGTTGTATGGTTTGAAGAAAGGGGATACTGTGAAGGGAGCGATTAGACCTCCGAAAGAGGGAGAAAAATACTTTCCTTTAATTACAGTTGAGTCAGTAAACGGAAGAGAACCTTCTTACGTGAGAGACAGAGTTCCATTTGAATACTTAACACCATTGTTTGCACAAGAGAAATTCAATTTAACGGGACATGAAAAAGAGACCATGTCTACTCGTGTTATGGATTTGTTTGCGCCAATCGGAAAAGGGCAAAGAGGGATGATTGTTGCTCAGCCTAAAACTGGTAAAACTGTCTTGTTAAAAGATGTAGCCAATGCGATTGCTGCAAATCACCCAGAAGTTTATTTGATTGTATTATTGATTGATGAACGTCCTGAGGAAGTTACGGATATGGCTCGTTCAGTAAATGCAGAAGTGGTAGCGTCAACATTTGATGAGCCGGCTGAAAAGCATGTGAAGCTTGCAAATATCGTCTTAGAGAAATCTAAAAGAATGGTTGAGTGCGGACATGATGTTGTGATTTTATTAGATTCAATTACCCGTTTAGCACGTGCATACAATACGGTTCAACCCGCTTCAGGTAAAGTATTGTCTGGAGGTGTGGATGCGAATGCTCTACATAAACCCAAAAGATTCTTTGGTGCAGCCAGAAAGATTGAAAACGGAGGTTCATTAACCATATTAGCAACAGCACTTACCGAAACTGGTTCAAAAATGGATGAAGTGATTTTTGAAGAGTTCAAAGGTACTGGTAACATGGAGTTACAATTGGATCGAAAAATTGCGAATAGAAGAATTTATCCGGCTATTGATATTCTTGCTTCAGGAACGAGAAGAGAAGACTTATTGATGCAAAAAGATCATCTGACAAGAATTTGGGTATTACGCAAGTACTTGGCTGATATGAATCCTGTTGAAGCCATGGAGTTTATCAAAGATAGAATGGAGCAAACCATGTCTAATGAAGAGTTCTTGGTTTCAATGAATGGCTAAGACTTTACCAGAGTCATTAAAATAGCTATACCCAGCATTAAACTGATCAATATGTTAAGAACAGCCAGGCCATAGAGTTGGTCTTGGATTAGCTTGACAGTTTCCATACTGAAGGTGGAGAAGGTGGAGAAGCCACCACAAAATCCAATGACTACAAAGTATTTAATCCAGTCATAGTCTTGTATTTTGTCTTTTAAAAGATAGATGGTAATTCCTAAGGTTAAACAAGCGAGCGCATTAGCAATTAGGGTTCCAAGTGGAAATTGACCGTTATACCACTTCAAAGAGAGCGCACTGATTCCAAACCTGGAGAGTGAACCAAGGCCCCCACCCAAGAAGACTAACCCTATGATTGCTCCTAAATTCATTTAATCGTTTGTACGTCTTTAAAGTAATTTAGTTTGATTAAAAGGCGATTTACACCCAATCCGATTACTACACCTAAAAGCGCTCCGACAAATATGTCTGCCGGATAATGGACGCCCAAATATATTCTACTATACATAATGACTGCAGCCCAAAGCAGCAACCACAGCCATTTTTTTGAAAATTGAATGAAAGTGGTAATAGAAAATACTGAAAGTGCCGCCATGTTTGCTGCATGAGAAGATACAAATCCATATAAGCCACCAAGGTAAATTTCACCAGAGGGTTTGGTAACGGTCTTGACTAAATGACCAATTTCAGTATTATGTGTTGGTCGGTAACGCATGAAAACATTCTTGAATCCATGAACTGAAATGAGGTCGGACAAGCCTACTGAAATTAGAGCGCCAAGAAGTATGAACAACAGTAGTTTTATCTGGCCTTTTTTATAGGCATAAAAAGCAACAAAAAGGTAGAGAGGAATCCATAGCCAGGTGGTGCTGATATACCACATGATCTGGTCTAGCCATTCGGTATGAGGAGCATTTAACCACAAGAATAATTCTTGATCAATATGTTCAAGACGATCTAACACCTTCCAAAAGTAATGGGTTAAAACTAAAAACGGGCAATTGTTCTTACAATTGCCCGCTTTAAAATTTATTGTTGCTGACTATTTGGCCAATTCAATACGCTTATTCAATACGTTTCCGTTGATGAATTGGATTTTCAAGATATAAACTCCAGCAGGAACTGAAGTTAAGTCAATTGTTGTAGAATTGAAATCTTTGTTCTCATCCATTAAGATGATTCTTCCTCCCAAATCAATCACTTGAACTTGTGAAATAGTTTCAGTAGAATTTACAGTAACTAATCCATTAGATGGATTCGGATATACAGAAACCGCAAGTTCGTTTTCTCCAATAGTTGCTGGTTGGTCACAAGTTGATTTTGTGATTGCCTCAGCACAGTTAGATGTCCATCCAATAATTGAATCTGTTAATGTTACGTTATACGTTCCTGCAGCATAGGTATGTGTAGGTGCAGTTCCGTTGTCAGTTGGAGAAGCATCACCCCAATCCCAAGTGTATTGGTTTTCTGGTGTTCCTAAAAATGCTTCAAACGAATACATTCTGTTTTCTGCAACTGTTGTACTCATGTGATTTGCTGTCACCATTCCACCATCTTGGCAGTTTGGAGTGATTGAAAAATCAGCCGTTAAGTCATAAGTAACGTACGGGTGCATAAACATGTCAGCATCATAAGCGTTTCCTCCAACAGAAACCTGGTAAGAACGTAGCCAGTTGCCACCTATCATTGCACTTGCTAGCCATTCTTGACCACCATCTCCAGCCAAGTAATCATTAGAGTACATGTTAATACTGTTTGGTGAGTTATTAGTGATGACAATGCAGTATGCACTTGAAACTGTTACTGCAGATGAGAAAGTAGCTTGCTTAGTCAACAAGGCCAAGTTACCTCCGTAGAAGTTGGTGTCTACCGCAACCGTTGTAGCAGCCAATGCTGTTCCAGTTGGAAGAGAATCTGCTCCAGCAGCATAGATTTCAACGTCAACATCAATTGAAGGTCCGCCTGTAGCATCTGCCTTCACTGCAACGAAATCAAGTCCTGAAATAGTGATGTCTTGAGGAGCATCAAAGTATTGTGCCATAGCACTTGCAGAAGTAGCGTTATTGATTGCTAGACCAGAAGTTCCCGTTGCCTTGGCAGTCAAATAATAAACAGTGTCTAAGCCACAAGTGACAGTTCGGTCAAAAGATTGCTTTCTGAAAACATCTTCTGGATTAAAGTTAGGCAAACGATCAGTTGTTTCAACTGTGTTTTGAGCCATAGATAAAGTCCCGGTTAAAAGGGCTAATGAAAGTATAATTCTTTTCATATATCGGATTTATAGATTATTTCCCGAAAGTATGAAAATCGAAATGGATTCACTTATCAAAAAATAAGCAACATGTTTTTATTTAAACAGTTTAAGTTAGTTATTCTCAGCAAAGGATTTAAAGGCATTCATGTGCTTGAGCGACTGCTTTTTAAACATACCTGATCCTAATAATCCAAAGAGTTTCATAAAGCCTTTCAACTTGAACACATTGCTTTGAGTCCATTTGGTTTGGTGATCCGAAATAGCTTCGAAATGATTGTCGTTCCAGTTTTGTACGCCTTTCGCTTCGAAAAGAAAGTTGATACGGTCAGGAAGTTCTTTTTTGAGGATCGTCTCTTGCATTTCAAGCTCGCGTTTCTTGTTTTTAAAAACCATTTTCGAAACAGCACCTTCTGTACCTTGCTCTCCTGAAACTGCATCCCAGCTTTGTAATCCTTCCATCCATTTGAAGGCATTTTCTTGATTGTTGAAAATCTTAATGACTTCTTCTCTGGGCAAATCTATAATGATGTCTTGAGAGTATTTCATAACCTTTAAAATGAAGGGGTAGGACGGTATCTTGACCTTGACTGGCTTTTGTTTGATTGAAAACCTCTTCCTTCTCCGTGAATGAAATAAGTGAAGGCAATCTCGTGCGATCCTGAACTGAAGTTTCTCATATCAGACAAAGTAAAATCATAACCGTATCCTAATCTACATCTGTAGAAATTAAGTCCGATCATGGCAACAACGGCATCATTGTGACGGTATGATACACCGGCCCAGTATTGTTGGTTGTAAATGAACCTTGTATTGATGTCAAATTGCATTGGTAAGGCCTCAATCATTCTAAAAACTAGAGTGGGTTGAATCTTGAAGTTAGAATTCACATCAAAAGTATAACCTCC